>Ga0209770_10000187_pt1 | contig 37058 bp, 58 predicted proteins | sample LauGreSu1BDMLBDD_2_FD_187572 | JGI IMG/M metagenome (GOLD analysis project Ga0209770, IMG submission 187572) | Freshwater lake microbial communities from Lake Michigan, USA - Su13.BD.MLB.DD (SPAdes) (version 2) | ecosystem: Environmental > Aquatic > Freshwater > Lake | place: Lake Michigan, USA... | reverse complement strand
CAATCACAATAGGTTCTTCTCCAATTACGACAAGCGGTACGATAACTGCTAATTTCAATGGAACAAACCTTGAATATGTAAACGGAGCAGGAAACTTAACAACCTTCCCTACTTTAATAACTTCCATAGGTTTATCTATGCCAAGTGCTTTTAGTGTCGCAAATAGCCCTTTAACGGCTAATGGAACACTTGCAGTAACAGGAGCAGGATATGCTTCACAATATATAAGGGGTGATGGTACTTTAGCAGATTTCCCTTCAAGTGGCGGTGGCGGTTCTTCGGTTTCGTATTATCTTAACGGAGGAACAAGTCAAGGCACTATTGGTGGCACTACTTATTACGAAATGAGTAAAACTGCGGTAGTAGGAACAGGGGTTGATTTTGCTAAAACAGGAGATGGTTTTATAGTAGCTTTCTTAACGGATGCTAACGACCCTGCACAATTAAACATACCAGCAGGAAATTGGAACTATGAGATTTACGCTTCAATGAGTTCTAATGGTGGTACACCGCAGATGTACGCAGAACTTTATGTTTACGATGGTACTACTTTTACTTTGATTTCTACAAGTAGCAATGAGATTATATACGATGGTACTGCTTTGAATTTGTACACTTTTGCAATGACAGTTCCAGCTACGACTTTGGCTTTAACTGATAGGTTGGCTATTAAATTATACGCTACAAATAGCGGTGGTAAGACTACAACTATTCATACTCAAGATAGTCATTTGTGCCAAGTTATAACAACTTTTAGTACAGGTATTACTGCGTTAAATGGTTTGACTGCTCAAGTACAATACTTTCAAACAGGAACGAGTGGAACGGATTTCAATATCTCAAGTACAACGGCTACGCATACTTTTAACATTCCTGATGCGAGTGCAAGTGCAAGGGGATTAATTACAACAGGAACTCAAACGATAGCAGGAACAAAGACTTTTAATGATGCTACTAAAAATAACGGAGGCATATTTTTACAAAATGCTTCAAGTAACTCTTTAGCAGGGTATATGAATTTAGGTGGCTTAACTAATGGTGTTAAGTTCACAAGTGGTGGTGGTATTAGTAATACTTTTACTTTACCATCTGCAACAGGATATACTTTTACTTTTCCTAATGCAACAGGAACATTAGCTTTAACTAGCGATTTAACAGGGTATCTTACTGCGGTTACTGCTACATCACCTTTAAGTTCAAGTGGTGGTACAACGCCTAATATAACGATTGCACAGGCTACTACAAGCACTAATGGTTATTTATCTTCAACTGATTGGAATACTTTTAATCTTAAACAACCACAATTAAATGGTACAGGATTTGTTAAGGCTTCAGGCACTACCATTAGCTATGATAATAGTACTTATGCTTTAGATAGTGCAGTAGTTCATTTAGCAGGTACGGAAACAATCACAGGTGCTAAAACATTTTCTACTTTTACAAAGTTTGATGGTGGGGTAATATTAAAAAATAATGTTTCAGCAAGTTTAGCAGGTTATGTTGGACTTTCTGCTTATTCAGCTTCTGGAAATAAGGGTATAAATATTGACTTTGATACATATTCAAATAGTTTTTATTTTAGTGGAACTTTACCTTATCAATACACATTCCCTGCCGCAAGTGGCACAATAGCATTAGTTGGTGGTAGTGGTGTAGGAACAGTTACAAGCGTAGCTGCTTTAACAATAGGAACAAGTGGAACGGATTTAAGTTCAAGTGTTGCTAATTCAACAACAACTCCTGTAATTACTTTAAATGTACCTACTGCGAGTGCAGCGAATAGAGGTGCATTATCAAGTGCGGATTGGACAACATTTAATTCAAAGCAGGGAACAATAACATTAACAACAACAGGAACAAGTGGTGCAGCGACCTTTAGTTCAAACACTTTAAATATTCCACAATATCAAAGTGCTTTAACTAATCCTGTAACAGGAACAGGTACTACAAACTACTTACCTAAATTTACAGGTGCAAGTACAATAGGGAATAGTTTAGTATATGATAATGGTACTAATGTTATTATTGGAGGTACTACTGTTCCAGATAGTGGATTAAAAACTTATGTTACTAATGGTACTGTTGGATTAGGAAATTATTTAAGTTCAACTATTGGATATATTGGAACTTGGACAAATCATTCTTTAGGATTTGCAATTAATGGGTCTAGTAAAATGTTATTAGATACTTCAGGCAATTTAGGATTAGGAGTTACACCGACAGGTAAATTACATATTGCTTTACCAACTTATTCAAATGAAGATACCGACAGTCAACAAGCAATATTTGGAGTTGCAAGTGGTTATGGAGTAAGAATAGGATACAATGAAGCAGGTAATTATGGGGTAATTAATTCGTTAAAACCTGCAGTTGCTTGGGGTAATTTAGTATTTCAAAGTGGTGGAGGGAATGTTCTTATTGGAACTACTACCGATTCAGGCTACAAGCTAGATGTTAATGGTACAGGAAGGTTTAGTGGTCAAGTAAGATTTGGTACAGGTTTATATATTGATACAAATGGTGATTTCTATCAACCATTTACAGGACAAATACAAATATCAGGTGTAGCAGGAAATACAACATATCCTTCGTATGGATTTTATGGAGATACAGGATTAGGTATGTATAGAGAAAGTGCTGACACATTAGCATTTGTTACATCAGCAGTAAAAAGACTTACCATAGCATCCACAGGAGCAGCTACATTCTCTAGTAGTGTGTCATTAAATGCAGTATTTAATTCAACAACAAATACTCCTTATATAAGATTTGATGAAAGTTCAAATGCTAAATTTTTTATAGGTCAAAGAGGTGCAGTAAGTGGAGATGGTGGAACAGGTTATGATTTATATACAGTTGCAGGAAATGACTTAAGGTTTTTTGCAGGAGCAACAAAGGCTTTAACACTTGCAACCACAGGAGCAGCTACATTTAGTTCATCGGTGACTGCAACGGGCTTTTTTGAGAGCAGCGATAGTAGATTAAAAACACTTATCAAAGATAACTATCAAACAAAAGGCATTGCATCAATAACCCCTAAACTTTACACTAAAAACGGAAAGGTTGAACTAGGTTATTATGCTCAAGATTTTGTTGGGATATTAGATAGTGCAGTTTCAAAAGGTAGTGATGATATGTTAAGCCTATCTTATCGTGAGGTACACACTGCTAAAATCTACGCATTGGAGCAAGAGATTAAAGAACTAAAAGCTAAAATGAATTAATATGGCAGATACTTGGGCAGGTAACGCTAACAATCAATTAGTAACTTTTAAGGCATTTTTAGATGGAGTTACAACAGGTGGCTTTTACGGAAGTTATTATCCAACCGCTCCGCCTAATACAAGAGAGGTAATGACTGTTGGAGATTTGAATACATATGGTATTTACTTTTATGTTAATGATGGCACAATGAATCTTTATGATACTTTTACAGGTGTATCTAATTCAAAATGCCTAACTAAATTAGACTTTATATTACAAGCAAGTTTTGATATAAGCAGTACAAATGTAACAAGTTGTCTTCCTATGGGGTTAGAAGACCAAATATTATATTCATCAACTTTTGCGGTTGGTGCTCAATTATACACAAATAGAGCATTAACAACGGCTAAAACATTTAGTTCAAGTAGATGGATATATAACTATTCTTATGGTGCGTTATCATTGCAAGTTAACACATCGGGAGTAATTTTATCAATTGTTTCTTGTTAAAAAAATAAAATATAAAATATGAAACAAATTTCTCCTATCCAAAGTTGGATAAACGGAAAATCAGTAACGGCAACTATCTTTAATATGTACCCTATCGGTGGGGTGCTAGGTTCATCTGCATCGTTTTACTACTCATTATTAGATAGTGATTTAGCTAATGTAGCACAAGGCAATTTAACAATGAGTGGTGAGGCTTACGCTGCTTGGGGTAATGATGATGAGTATTGTTGGAATTGGGCAGCATCTAGCGACCAACTTAACCTTACAATCATAGGGGATTATGTTCCGCCTGAAGTAGTTGCTGAAGTAACCGAATAGTACTAATTTTGGCAAAACCAATATTATGAAAACAGCAATGCAAGAATTACTAGATGAATTAAAAGAATATCAACTAGAATTTAATATACCTATTGAAGTAATAGATATGTGCGAAAGTCAATTAAATGTAGAAAAAGAGCAGATAGTAGCAGCAAGAGAAGATGGGAATATGTTTTATTTATTTAAAAGCAATGAACAATATTTAAAACAAACCTATAACAATTAACTATATTTGTAAAAAAATCAAACATTATGAAGTACAAAAAAATCAACGAGGTAATCAACCAAATCAACAACATTCAAGGTAACCCTGAAGAAAAGGTTATTAAAAAGTTAGTAAAGTTTGCTGAAAAGCTAAAACCTTATCAAGAGGAATACGCAACTAAAGCACAAGAGTTAAGACTAGATAACGCAGCTACCGACAAAGATGGTGTGTTAATCCTTAACGACAAACAAGATTATAAGTTTACTAAAGAAGGATTAAAAAAACTACAAGAGCAAATTAAAGAACTAGGAGAAAAGGAATTTGAGTTTAAAAAGATTGAAGTTATCAACACACAAGGTTTAGAGCATTTTACATTCCTTGAAGATTGGACAAGCGGTATCACATTTATTAAAGAAGAAGAAGAAGAACTATAATGAAGTTCATTAAGGACAATATCTTGTTCATAGCCATAGTACTTTTAGTGTTATGGCTATATTTTTTGGTTAAACCTACCTATATAAAGACTCCTCTTGACTTGTCTAAATATAAGAAGGTACAAACCATACACGATACCTTATATGCAAAAGCGTACATAAATCGGTACAAAAAAGGTGATTCTATACCCTATAAAGTCATAGATACCTTATATACGCATATATCCGATACGATACGCATAGTAGCCGATTATAGCCAAGTTAAGGCTTATTCCGACACTATTAAGAAAGATTCTAATATCTTTGTAATAGATGATACTATCAGCCAAAATAGGATCATCAGTAGAGGCTTTAAGGCAGATATAACCCAAAAAACCATCGTTGTAAGAGAGTTCTACGCTAGTAAAGCTACTAATACCCTTTATTGGGGCATTAGAGGCTCATACAGACCACTTGTAGGCTTGGAGGTACTAAGTCCTTCCTTGATGCTAAGTGTCAGAAATAAGGCTCTAATAGGCCTTAGCGTAGATATTAGTAAAAATTACAATATTGGGTACTCTGGTGGTATCTACTTTAAAATAGGAAAAAAGTAAAATGGCAGTAAAAAAAGAAGGTATCTTGGGAGCAAACCCATTACCTATATCATTCAAAGATTTCGCTAAAAACCCTATTGTGGGTACATTATTCGTTGTACTTATAGGTATATCCTATTTGTATGTAGACATCAAAAGCACTTTTAAGGGCCAAATACAAAGCCAGGAATACAGAATAACCAACCTTGAGCATAAGGATTCCTTAAAAACACAAGCCCTAATGGAGTGTAAGACTGCTTTAAGTGCTACTAGTACTAAACTAGAAACACTACAAGACTTAGGAGCTATTAAAAAATCTGTAAAATAATAGCCATGAAATTATTATTCTTTTCATTATTGTCAATCTTCACCTTAATAGGATATGTTAAAGTAGAAGGAGTTAAAGAACCTAAATTAACTAAAGATGACAGAGAGTTTAAACAGTTAATGAGTGATTTTAGTAAGACACTAGAACATAATAAAAAGGTTCAAATAAAAGCAGATAAGACTAAAGACAAGCTAATAATAACTACTACTAACAAGATAGCTCAGTTATCTAATGAGAATAAGCAACTTAAAAATGACATAAGTGCAATGAAGATAAAAATAGATACTATTTACATTCATGATACTATTCAGATAAAAGAGAAGAAAAGCTTTTGGGGTAAGACTAAAGTAGATACAACAGGAAATTAATATGAAACAGTTTTTTACGGAAGATAACGGAAGATTAAGCATGAAAAGATTATGTGGTTTACTATGTGTAATATCATTATGCGTTACTATGTACCACAATAGTTTTAGTGATGAACATACTGCTCCTGCAACAATACTTGTAGAATCAGTAGCTTTGTTAGCGTTTGGTTGTTTAGGCTTAACAACAGTAGAGAAAGTATTTAAAAAATAGTTATGCGTTTATCAGCACATTTTGACTTATGCGAGTTCACCAGGAGTGAGTCAGCAAAGCGTGAAGGAGTTAGTAATAACCCAACACCTGAGCATTTAGAAAACATAAAGACTTTATGCGAGAAGGTACTAGAACCTATTAGAGCAAAGTTTGGCCCTATTAATATTTCTAGTGGATACAGAAGTGCTGACCTTAACCATTTCATTGGAGGCAGTTTAAATTCAGATCATTGCAAAGGCCGTGCGGCAGATATAGATATGGATGGTCATAGTGGAGAGGTAAGCAATACAGACATCTTTAATTACATAAAGGACAATCTTGATTACGACCAATTAATTTGGGAGTTCGGTAATAAAGAGAAGCCTGATTGGGTTCATGTAGGATACAGAGGTAAAGACAATAGAAAGCAAACTTTGAGAGCATCCAAAGTAAACGGCAAGACTACTTACTCGACTTACTAACCAAAACAACCAATATGAGCAAAACCAAAAATGTGGGTGTCATAGGCGATACCCATTTTCCTTTCTGCCATCCTAAGTACCTCGACTTTTGTTATGAGGTATTCAACAAGTTTCAATGTACCGAAATAGTCCACATAGGAGATGAAGTGGACAATCATGCGATTAGCTTCCATGAGCATAACCCTAATGGGGATTCTGCTTCTAAGGAGGCTATCTTAGCTATGCAACAATTAAACATTTGGTACAAGCGTTTCCCTAATGTAAAAGTCTGTATAGGAAACCATAGTGCCCTACACAAAAGAAAGGCATTAGCGAACGGATTACCAGAGAGATTTATCAAGTCCTATGAAGATGCTTGGGAAGCTCCTAGAGGCTGGAAATGGAGCTTAGAATGGGAAATAGATGGTGTTTTATATACTCATGGTACAGGATCATCAGGACAAGCAGGTGCAATCAATAGAGCAAGAGATGCTAGACAATCAACTGTAATAGGTCATATTCACTCCTTTGGGGGAGTTTTGTACTCCTCAAGTGACAAGGATATGATATTCGGCATGAATGTGGGTTGTGGGATAGACATTAATGCCTACGCAATGGAGTATTCACGACCTTTCCCCAAACGACCAACATTAGGTTGTGGAGTTGTTTTAGATGGCGGTAGAATTGCTATATTTGTACCCATGCCATTAGGAAGCAAGATAGTAAGGCTTCCAAGCAAAAAGTAGGTTAAATCCGTTATAACATAAGTGTATATTTCATTGATAATCAATGATGTGTGCACTTTTTATTTCTATAATAATTAAAGCGTAAATTTGTATGAAGACTAAAGCAGAACTAGAGATTGAAGAGTTGATGAAAAAAAGAGATGATTTAGAAGTGAGATTGAATTTAATAGTTCAAAAGCTAAGACTAACAATAATAAAACATAGTATATTAAATGTTACTTCAAATAACGCAATTAACGGAAGATGATAGCTACGAGTATGGTGATGGCACAGAGCCATCAGATGCTTGGATAAATATTCATTTGGTTGAATCCGTTACAGATGATGAAGAGGATAAAGATAAGTGCTATGTGTATATGCAATCACAGGACTACTTCTACATAGATGAGAGTTCAGACTCTTTTATTAAAAGATATCAGGAAGCCTTATACGGAACTGTATTAACAAGGTTCTACGATAAAACAAATAGGCAATCATAAGAAGCTCTCTCATAGTTGGTGGTGTTTTGGTTTCCCCTCAGGTAAAAACTGGGGGGTTTTTAATAAAAAAGCCCTAACAACTCAAAATTGCTAGGGCTTATAGACAAACAAAAACATCCAAAAGGATGCATCTGCGTACTTGATGCGGCAATGCAAACCTAAAAATTAATATTTAATTTACCAAATAAAAAAGTCCCATCGTAGAAACGACAGGACTTACCTTTATTTCAAAAAAACACACAAAACTATTTTTGTTTATACTCCTTTATAGCGTAAGTTAATAATCCTACCAAAGTAAGTACATATAATGATCTACTAAACCAATTCCAAGCTAAAGGATTAAACTCATTTACAATAAATGCAAATGGTAGATAAACTCCTACGAGCAAAATTAGTAAATTAACCACTACATCTTTGTAATTTGTTTTCATAATCATTTGTTAAAATGGTAAATTTTTAGCTGGTTGGCCATCTTTAACCCAAGTGTCAAGCTCAATATAGAAACCTGCTTCACCTGGTGTAGAGCCTTTCTTTTCTTTGATAAGGATGTTAGCCCAACCATTATTAGTTGCTGCGAAATCATTCATCTTCTTTAAATCATCTGGGCCGAATGATACTTTCTTAAACTCCCCAAATGCCGTTTTCATTGTTTGTGACCTTCCTAGGAAAATCTTTTCTTTACCTGCTGCCATGTTATATATTTTTGGTTATTAAATGCTACTGTTATTCTTTGGTTCTGCCTTTGCGTTCTGTAAGATTACTTTAAGCTGAGGTCTATGCTTTGTATCTATTGCAAAATCTACTAACACTTGATGCAAAAAATCATAGGTTTCTTTCGTAAACTCATCCTTTGCCTTCTTAACTGTCTTAGGTGCTTTCTCTATCTTATTTTCTATCTCTACTTTTTCCATTTTACTTTGTTTTATTTGCAGTTAGGGTAGGATTCGAACCTACATTTTCTTAGTATCTATTGATGTGTCTAAGCGTACTTTCCTAAATTGTCTACCACCTAACTATTTTAACGACCTTGACCTATGTAAGCCTTTGGCCTAGGGCTATGTTTATTAAATGATTTCTTTGCTCTACCTCGTTTCCTTGAGCCGAAGCTCACCTTTGTTGAACTCCCAGTCTTCGCTTTTGCCATTATGCGTAAATTAAACTTGTTTTATTTTTTCTTTCCCCTCTCATATATCCCATTAATGTTGTTGCTTTTATGTTATAATATTTTGCTGCCTCTTTTGCTGATTCATAAAAAACACCATTGCTAGTATCTAAAACAATTTTATTTTGCCTTTCTATCATACACTTTTTATGATAATCAGATACCTTGCTTAACCCGTTTTTATATGCGTGAAGTCCATTTTCGCTAGCGGTAGCCCATTCTAAATTTTCAAGTCTATTATCAAGTTTTTTACCATTAATATGATTTACTTGTGGTTTATTATATGGATTAGCTATATAGGCATTAGCAACCAGTCTATGAATGCTATGTTTTGATTTCTTGCCATTATTATAAAGATTCACATACAAATATTCATAAGAACTTTCTCTTAAAAATGGCTTTATAAACTTATTACTAAAATTACTAAAAACTTTACCATCCTTAGTAACCGAATAATTTTCAAATCCTACTATTGTTCTCATCTCTTTACTAATTGTTTATTTTCATAATAAAAGTCATTTATTTCTCCGTCTTTATAAAATTGAACTCTTATGCTTTCATCTCTTAACTGTTGGCAAATCATAGCAGTACCACCAGCATTCCCAACTTCGTCTAGAAATAGCATTTGGTCTGTAGATAATCTATCAGCAATTGCCTTAATTTCGCAACAAACAAAGTGACCATACTTCTTACTATAACCAATGATATCGGGAACTCCTTTCTTACCTATAAATGCTCTACCTCTAACTGCTAGGTTATTATTCCTCCATACTTCACACCCATTATCTTTTAGATAATCCATCATCATCTTTGTTAAATCACTTGCAGATATGTAGGCCATGTACCAAAATTACAATATATTATTAATATATTGTTAGTACCACCTGATTAGTTCTTCTGTTGGCATTTTAACATACTTAATTCCATCCTTTACTTTTATCTCTCCAACTCGCCAATATCTCCTTGCTTTAACCCTTAAGAACTCTGCTCTTATAAAAACTATTCTATCCCTTAAATCAAGGTTAAATGCAAAAAATTCTGCTCTTGTATCACTTATGCCACTAGGTTCACCATTATTTTCGTACTCAAGTAGGAAATACTTTTTCTTTAGTGCTTCTGTTTGATGTATAACAATAACCTTAGTACTCTTGGCAAATAGTTTAATAGCCTGGTAAGTTCCATCCTTAGCCTTTGCCTCTTCTATCTCAAACTTTCTCCTGTTTCTATATCCCTTGGCCATGCTTTAATTGTTATTGATTCTCTAATCTCAAAGTAATCTGCATCGTTTAAATCAGATAGTAAAAGGATTTTTAGTACTTGCATCTCTGCATAGTCTAGCTTTATCTTTTGTTCACCAACCTTAACTACAAATCCATCTTCAATATCTTTAATAAATCCTGCCTCTTGTCCATGCGTATAATCAGCCCACTCACTATTATTTGAGTATAGGCATATTGTTTTACCATCCTCATACTTTAAGTCGTAATCGTATTCTAACGGATCACCGAGATTGTTGCTTACATACACTTGTTTCATATTATTTGTTTTGATTATAAGTTTCGTTATAGTATTCTTCTGATTGTATTATTTCAAGTGTGCTTCCATGTTGATATCCGCTACAATAAGCATCTATAATCTGCTCTTTTTCTTTTTCAATTAATTCATTAAGAATAACTAAATTTATGGCATTTCCAAAAGTAAATGGTTGTTCACTCATTAAATCCATTAATTGTTGCAATACTGTTTTCATTTTAATTTGTTTCTTTGTTGGTTAGTTAATGTTGGTTTAAGTATTTTTTCTTTACCCTTATCTGACATATACAAGCTATTAGTGATATGGGCAAACTCTTTCTTGTCTTTAGGTGTTAAGTCTGGATGCGTGTTTATTCTATAAATCACATCTTGCATTGGTATAAATGTTTCGTTACTCATAGTCTTCAAATTTCATTGTTTCAGGTAAAAATCTTAATGCTAGGTTGCGTGTTGCTCCGTGCCTATTCTTTTCTACCTTACAGATAACTAAATCATTAGTAGCGTATTCTTTGCCACTAATTTCAATAGGCTCAGTCATTTCATAGTAAGCAGGTCGCATAAGCATAATAACCGCATCGCTATCTTGTTCAATAGAACCTGATTCCCTAAGGTCAGATAACTGAGGCATCTTATCTCCTCGCTCCTCTACTCTACGAGATAATTGAGATAGGGCGATAATAGGTACTTCCAACTCTTTAGCAAGGGCTTTTAGGCTTCTACTGATGTAGCTAACCTCTTGTTCCCTGTTTTGGTTTGATTTGCCTGTACCACTCATAAGTTGGAGGTAATCGATAAAGATTACCTTGATTCCATACTTTTGCTTTAAGATGGTGGCTTTTGCTCTGAGTTGGGTTACACTTATACCGCCCATATCTTCAATATGTATGGGGGAAGCTAATAATAAGTCATCTGTCTTTAGTAAAACCTTTCTTTGTTTGTCATCCAAAGTATTCATTCTAAGCCATTTTAAGGGCAGTTGTGAGCCGATTGACTCTAACCTTTCAACTAACTGTTCGGAGCTCATTTCGAGGCTAAAAACGGCCACAGGAACGCTATCTAAACAAGCTAGTTGGTAGATACTAGAAAGCATAAAGGCGGTCTTACCCATTCCAGGTCTTGCAGCTACGATTACTAAGTCAGGCTTAACCCATCCGCATAGGGTATTGTTTAGCTCATTAAAACCTGTGTTATAGCCCAATAAACCACCTTTTTGAGCCATATCACGAGAATAATTGATTGATAAAATAATATCTTCCATCATCTTCTCGTAGATATTACCAAACTCTTGTAGCTGAATGAGTTTTTTGGATACCTCAGCCATGAAGTCTATGGTATCTTCCTCGCCATTGGTCGCCCCAACCACAAGCTCTCCACCCAGCACCACCAACATCCTACGCTTATAAAGTTCTATGATTAACTCTATATGGGCTTCTAGGTGAGCAGTTGATACCACATCTTTAGTAAGCTCGGAAAGGTAGTAGGCATTTACTTGATCCGTTTGTTTAGCATCTACGATGCGTTGATAGAGTGTAGTAATATCTATTGGGATATTCTTATCGTACATCTCTCTAATCGTTCTGAATACAAGCTTATGCTTATAGTCGTAGAATATATCCTCTTTTAAGTAGTTGATTACTAATGACAAAGATTTTTTGTCGATTAATAACGAACCTAGGATATTGCGTTCAATCTCTGTGTTTTTAGGTAGGTCTATGACTTGCATTATGGTATTTTTATTTTAGGTATTATTTTTTTCCCATCTTCATTTGTATCAAACTTTGATGAGTTTCTTTTCCATGTTCTAATAGAAGCTTTCCAATCTTTCATAGGGTTTTTACCTACTAGCCATCCATTTGAATCATAGTGGTCACAAAATTTATCAGCATCTAAATTGAAACTTATTTCTTTACAATATAACTTAACTTGTTCTATTGTCGGCCTAATAAATTTATTAGTAGATGTCTTTTTAACTGTATTATTATATGGTATAGGTGTAGCAGTTTCATTAGATCCATTTTGCAATTCTGCAATATGGTTATTGTAATTCTGCAAAAAGGAGTTTTCATCCTTAAAAGCATACCAACAAGTCCTATCGTAACCACTTTTATTATAATTCTCTCTAAGCAATATTTCTTTTTCTACTAATGAATCTAAAATCCTTTTCATCTTATGTTCATTCCAGTAAGGAAATATCTCACTAAAAGCCTTATATGAATTATAAGTCCAAGTTCTGTTTTCAATAAAATGCTTCTTATTAGCTCTATTTTTAGTAATCCAAAATTGTAAGTTATTGATTACTATCGCTTCTTCTATGCCATATTTCAAGGCATATTCAGTATTAAAGTGGTGCTCCATCTTCTATTTCTATTCCTTTGTTAATTAATTTAGTTACTATTAATTTTCTTACTTCAATTAAATCATCATTATCTAAAAGCTCTGACATAACAATAAGATTTCTTAACTCAGCTAATCTTCTAAACCTAGCAAATTTTAGTACATTTTTAATCTCTTTCGACATGATACTAGCATCGTAATGGCACTCATAACATAGTGTATCATAACAATCATCATTGTAATCCCATGGTTCTGTACCATATTCGTAATAATTATGATGCACATGAAGTGCTTTATCAGTTGAATTACATCCTTTACATTGGAAATTATCTCTTTGTAATATCTCAAGGCGTTTCCTTTGCCACCTCGGATCTTGTAGTTTTAAACTATATGACATAAAATAAAAAAGCCCTCAGATTTGCTGAAGTCCGTACACTCCAACGCCTCCTCGGGCAATAAGTTCTTAATGCTATGTACGGATAGCATGACAAATATACTAAACTTCTTTAGCAATCCTAAAAACCACTTTTCTGTTATCCACAATAAATCTCTTACGAGCAACAGGGTTAAGCGATTCACGGATTACTTGAGATGCTATCTTTGTCTTACGACTAGCTGCTGCAGCCGACTTAAATAGCACCTCTTCCATAGTATCAGTATAAACCATTCTAATTGGTATTGAGTTCTCTAATCCTTTAATTTCTTGTGCCATTAAAATAGTCGTTTTATTGCTTTGATTTTAAAATAAGTTTCACAGAATATGAATAGCAGCACCGCTATTGGTACTGCTATAAAGAAAAACTTAATGATTGCTAATACTTTCATATTACTTCTTTAATGATATTTTAAATGTGGTAGTACTAAACTTAGGAGCAGGATAAATCATCTCGCCAGTTTCAGGATCAACCAATGGTTCTTTAATAGTCTTAAGTAAAGACTCTCTTTCCTTTTGCTTAAACTTAATAGCCTCAAGCTCTTGGTTATACTTAAGCCATGTATGGTCACCATCATAGGCATACTTAACTCCTGATTCTATTCTACTAATCTCAGCATCAAGCACTATTGCCTTACCTTGAGGATGTAAGTCTAACTGACTAATAACATCTTCTTTTAATTCAGCCCTGATTCCTTCTAACAACTGAACTAATGCTTCTGCTTTAACGAGCATCTCAAGGGGGTTCTCGCCTGTTTCTCTAAAATGTGATACAACTACTTGCTTAAGTAATTCTATGCTAAATTTGGATGGTGTAATTGAATTTAATTCAATAGATGGTAGTAAATTACTCATATTATTTCTTTTTTGTGGTTAATGATTCTTTTTTAGCCGTCATTAATTTCATTAATTGTTGGTCTTTTTCTATGTATTCCTTATTAGAAAAGAATATATCAGTTAAGTCCTTCATCCTAGCAGCCGCTTGTATATCTTTTATAATATCATCACGGAATACCTCAACATAAGGCTCATCTGGTACTATCTCAACCTCAAATACTTTAGGTTTTTTGGTAGGTATTTCTTCCTTTGCCCTAGCATCTGCTTTCGCATCTGCAAAGTCCATCTCTTCAGCAGGTGTCGCCTCGAATCCTGCAGCCTTCATTAACCAGGCCAATAGATTACGATACGCCTTACCAATAGCTCTTGTTTGAGCCATACTGAGAATAGCATACTCGTCAAAGTATCTCTTCGTTTTCTCGGCATTGGAACAAAGAGCAATACCAGTAGCAACAACTGTACCAGTAGTAATATTGCGAACTTCACAAGTCGCCATATATTTAATAGATGTTTCATTTGATAAATCTTGAGTTGATGTGATAATAGGCATTAATCCAAGTGAAGCACCAGCGAATTGCCAACCTTCAACATTAACGAATTGTTTACCTTGTATATTACTTGAAAGTCCTTTTTCTTTTATCAACTGAGATAATTCAGTAGATAGTTTAAGCATTGAATCCTTGTTAATTAATTCATACGAAGGATTAGTTAATTGCATTTCCATTAGATAAAGTTTTTTGGTTGATTAAATTTTGTGTAAAGAACAATGCCTCACGAACTGGGTATGTATCCCATAGCTCTACTAAAGCTTTCATTAGGATTAAATTGTTCTGTGAATAGTTAATGTTGTGGATGATTTTAGCAATGAACAATCTTTGTTCTTGCTCACTCCAATTTGAAAAATCACTCATAGTTTTTGGTGTTTTGATTTATAAAATATTGATAAGGTTTTCTATGTCAGTACTAACTAACTCATCTACATCGGATTGATCCTGTATAGATGCTATGCCGTGCATGACAGTACTATGGTCACGGCCAAACAAATCTCCGATTGCTTTAAGCTTTAACTTAACTCTAGTTCTTATTAGAAACATAGACATATGCCTAGCCATTACAATTGTTCTGTGCCTTTTTTTGCCTCTGATTTCTTCATTAGTAATGTTGTAGTATAAACATACTTTGAATATAATCTCATTGGCAATAGCTTCTCTTTGTCTTGGGTTAAGCTTTGTCTTACGAATAGAAGGTATAGCCCAATAGTCAATTATCTTACTCTTGCTGGTAATCATAAATAGAATTTTTAAGTTGTTCAATTTTTTTAGCGTAGAAAGCTTCTACGATTTCTATCATCTCCTCATCAGCTTTAGCTAAACGAGTTTTTATTAGGTATGGTGAATATCCTGTTACCTCACAAATCTTTTTTATATCGCCATACTTAAGTAAGGCACGATAATCTCTAATCAACATTTTTTAGTTTTTTATATAGTTTGTAATGTCTATCGATAGAACGCATAGCTCCTTCGATAGATGTGAAATAATCTCCTCTCCAGTAGTAGAACTTATCTAGGGGTTTTTTGGAATCCCAATGAATAAACATACCACGATAGAGGTAATCCTTTTTGATCCTTTGGGCATCTATTGTAACCATAAAATAGTCACGGAGGCCTTTTTGTTTTAGATGTGATGGGGTTGGGTGCACGATTGCAGATTTTTATTGGGTGATTGAATATCTTGTTTCATTTATTTCTATTATCGGATCAGTTTTTAATCCGCTAGAAATGTTTACAAATCTTTCATAAGCTTTAATCTTATCATAGCTTAAACTATTCTCTACAAATAGGTCATCTTTCTTTGTGTAATAGATTTTTGCTTGTGTAACAGGATTAGTTTCTGTAATGAACTGGAATTTTGCCATGTGTTTAAGGTTTTTTGGTGTTAAAAATATCCCTACTCCCATTGGGATAACCCACTAACGATTATAATTTATTAATTAGTAGGGATAGTGCTTTAAGTGTTAGGATAAATCTTGTTAAGTTTTTTGTGTCGTTCAAAATAGCTTTGTGCCCCACGAGATTTTTGTTGGCTCATAATGTTCTCGTAATACACAGGATCAAGAAAGGTTTTTGCTTCGTAGTTGTAGTACACTTGGTCACCACGACTGAAGTTTTTGCCAGTTAGACTGCATCTGCAATCATACTTGGCGGTGATTAATTCGAAATTCATAGATGGGTTTTTTGTTTTGTTTGGTAAAATTAAGGAGTTTTTGTTATTATTTCAGATTTTTATGTTAAAGTTTTCACAAAAGATTTTTGCGTGATCCGAGCAGATTTTTGTCCGCATGGGATTTTTAGCAGGTTTTTGTTAGCGTAAGCGGACTGTTGCCATGGATTTTTGCGGGGTTTTTTGCTGGATTTTTGGCCATATGCGGAAATTGTCTATTAGTTGCATAAACAACTAATGTTTAAACATTAATGTGATAACATTGATATATTACAATATCCTAAGCTTATAACAGTATAAAAATACTATTTAAAGCTATTTTAAGCCTCAAATTTGCCCTATCTTTTTAAGTTAATACCTTTGTATTAAATAAAATTTTAAGGCTTATTTTCGGCCTCTAATTGGCTTATAATTTTATCAATTATCAGGATCAATTTAGGGAGCTCCTTTTTTGTTGTTTGGATCATGTTTGTTATTTTGCTAAGTATTCAAACCAATGTTTTGTAATTGGTTCCCTATCTAATTGTTTTGTAACTTTTTCCGCTATCATTATAAGTTCACATTGATACAGATCATTATAAAACTGTAGCAAATAACTATTGGCGGGATTTTGTTCCGCCTCCAATTGCTTAATAATAGCCAATAATTGGTATACGTTCATTTTATGTTTATTTTGGTTTGTTTGTTTGAGTGGATCGAACACTAAAAGCCTCCTAACAGGCCAAACAAAAAAAAGGGGGAACCTTTTACAGTTCCCCGCTATTATATCAACTAACTAACTACAAAACCTGTTTTGTCTTTTTTAGCGTCCCCTTTAGCTTTTAACCCAATTACCACGTTAACAGGATCAAAATAGCGTAGGTCTGTTTCATCCCCGTTTATAACAGGGAACCCGTTCCAATATTCGGGCAATTGATCCTTAAAAACTATAGCAACGTTCCCCCCGTCTTTTAACGTCCTGTATGCATCTAATTCGTTAACCTCAGACCTCGAAAAAGTTATTTTGTAATTGGTTCCCGCATATTTCCTAATATGATTATAATTTTTTGTATAGTCATAAAATAAAAGGGAACTATAAAAGGGATCGAGGAAATTAATACCTGTATACCTGTTTAATAGGTCAATATGATCAATGTCGGACGTCCCGTTCAATCTTATGGCTATTTGTTCCCCTGTTTTTATAGTTTTGTCCAAAATGCTCATTAATTCATTGGCCAATTGAATATAAAAGGCCGAACGATTGAAGCCCCAAAACTTTGTTTTGTTGATCCTAGCTAATTGAACATTGGAAAATTTACCACGTCCCGCCGAATATAAACAGGCTTTTTTGCAACCCTCAGAAGCGAACGGGCAAAGGTTCAAACCGTCCACAATATTAGACGGGGCTAAGTATAAAATATATGTTTTTAAGCTATTTTTAGCTGTTTTTATATTTGTTGATCCCTCAGAAAGTAAGTTTTTTACAGGCTTATAACTGTTTGAAATTGGTTTTTGTAGTGTTAAGGTTGACATAAAATAAAGGTTTTGTTTTGTTTATAATTTGTTATTTTGTAGGTATGCTTCAATTTCATCATAGATAAAATTAAATTCGTCCTGTATTTCATCTGTATACGAAAATTGTTCGAATTCGTCCGAATTATAAATATTTATCATGCTATATTTATATTTTAGTTCTATAAATTTTTCGGCCAATTCTGAGGCCAATTCAATTAGGTAAAAGGTTCCTTTTTCGGTTCCTATTATTGGGTTTTGTTTGTTTGTCATGTTTTTAATATTAAAAGGTTATTTAATTATTCGGCGGCTAATTGCCATGGATCGATATTTTTAATGTTTGATCTGTTTAAATTAAGGCTATTAACTATAAACTTTGCTAGTTTCTTTTTTGTAGCTTCTTTACTTAGATCATTGGAACCAATTTGACTAACAATATACGAGGTATTGCAGCCTAAAATACGTTCACAAAATTTAACGTCTTGCCCTAAGTAGAAACTTTTGCCGTATGCTTTTAACGTCCAATTATGGCAAAACCCGTAAGTAGTGGAAATTTCAATAGTCATGTTATTTATTTTTATTTGTTTGGTGAATTGTTTTGATAAGGGAATAAATTAGAATTGATCCTATAAATAGGGCAATCAATTCGAAAAGGCTAATTGTTTGCATGTTCAGATATTAAAAGGTGAATAAATAAACGGCATAAAGTACCTACAAAATAGGTAACTAAGCCAATAAATAACAGGGGCAAAATTGTTTCGCTGAAATAGTACATAAAATAAAGTTTGTTTTGTATGTCAATATTGACTTAATAAAGATAGGTAACTATTCAATACAAAGTTAAAAAAGATTAAAAATAATTAAAAGTACTTTGTTAAAATAGTGTTAATTTATTAATTTAGGGTTATTCATATACATTATATAAGTAAGTATATTATATAAGTAACTTATATAATTATATATTATAATAATATAATAGTATATTATAAGGGTATTGTATATTATTAATATAGGGGTATATTAGAATATTCAATGATTAGAAGTATTTTAGGTTTGCAGTTAGCGGATGCGAAAGAGTGACTAAACTATCAATAGATTAAAAATACATATTTTCGCATTGGATAGGCAAAGGATAGGATAGGGGGCAATAGCTCATAATATTTATTATGTTAAATGGCAACCTAACCCCTCCCCTACCCTACCCCCTACGGGGTTTTTTCGTACGGAAAATTTCGTAGATCCCTTGTGCCCCCCAATATTCTGATATAAAACAATGTTTTTATGTTTTTTCACTTTCTGATTTTTTTTATTTTCCATATAACCCATTATAAATAAATATAATATGTACAAGTGCAAACCAAAACCAAAAAAGTAAACTATGAAAGACACAGTAGCCAAGAGAACTTACAGATGTAAATGCGGAGTATCTACAGAGGATTATGTTTGGGATAGTTCCATAAGGGAACATACCATCAAGTGCACTAAGTGCAAAAGTGTACTTAGCTTTGACCATATCAAGGTAGAGAAGGTAGTACATATCACATCTATCCGAACACCAACTAAAAACCGATAATATGAATGCAGAGTTTAAGGATATTAGCAAAGAAGCTTTTATCATAGCTTACAAGGAGAATTTTGGCAATATCACCATTGCTTGTGAATCAGCAGGGGTTGGTAGAGGTCAATACAAGTCCTGGTGTGATAAAGATCCCGAGTTTAGACAAAGATTGGCTGAAATAGAGCCTGAGGAGATTATGCTTGACTTCGGTGAGCATAAGCTGATGGAAAGGATTGCTAAGGGTGATACCTTAGCTACAATGTTCCTGTTAAAGACTAAAGGTAAGCGTAGAGGCTATATCGAAAGGCAAGAGGTTGCTCATGAAGGAGATGTGGTTAAGCAGATTACTGTTAATGTCTTAAAGGCTAACCATGTAGAGGAACTACCGAGTAGTACGCAGCAGTTGGATGGTGATGAGAATGTTGTAGAGGACACAGGATTTGTTGTTCCAGCTACAGAAGCTGCTAATATTCAAGATATTCCACTTTATGAGTTCGATAAAGAGGTAGATATACCGAATGAGGAAGGAGAATACGAAGAATAGCTCTATTTCGCATTATAAGGCGATTCTAGGGCATATCTTCCTTTGAGTAGTACTATCTATCCAAAAAGGGGTAGGGTGTCTTAAAACGCTTCTAATTGCGTTTTAGAGTTATTTGGTGTTTTTAGAGTTATATTTCTAATTTAGGCATATTGCATGAAATTTTCGGAAAAATTCATGCAGATTGGAAATATATGTCTAGTTTTTTATACTAAAAACTTGACAAAGTAGGAAGTAAAAACCTGCCAATATCCGAATTAGTGGGATGATTTTTACAAATTTTGTTACATAGTTAGGGGTAACTCTGTTAATTGTTGTAACATTATTAGGGTAGATATGTTACTGATTTATATAGGATTGTAACAGAATTTGTTAATTGTTTAAATTGGGCTTGTTATATCTTGTAACATATAAAAGCTAAAATTTGTTACAAATGAGTGCAAATGAATATAAATGGGCGCAAAGTAGTAATAATACTACCCTATTATCAAAAAATGTAAACTCTGCAAGTTTTGATAGTGTTCACTTATTTCGGTTGTTCATGTTCCGTGAACAAAGGTAAAAAATGAACTGTTGTATAAAATGCAAGGGTTGAAATTATAAAAAGAGAAAACCCATTCTAAGCGAGCTGTTCTTATGGGAAGCCGAATGGGTGTATTAATGCAAATATAACCAAAATTATAAAATCTTGTTGTACTTAAATTATAATAATCTGCTTTACTCAATGGAGTGAGTAAAATTACTCAAAGTAAAATATACATATTGTTATGTTACTTTAAGATGTAAAAGTAAACTGTGGCCTTTACAAAATTTTTCTGGCGGAAAGCTATTACTTGACAAATGAGCCGTAAATGATTGATAATCGGCTCAAGAATGATTGATAAAGTACCTTATAAAGCACAAAAGCATATCAGAATGTGCATTTTATGACTCATTATGCCATCATTAGTGTCATTTAATGCACTTTATGGTGGATATCCCCTACTTTCCTATAAAACGAAAAGGATTAGCTTTGTCTTGAGCAAACCAAAATTTTTAATTTATTTCTATGGAAGTAACCACCAATGTTGTCTTTGAGGTACTAAACAACTCAAAGAAGAGAATCTCTGTTATGCAAGGAGGTACGAGGTCAGGAAAGACTTACAATGTGCTTACCTGGTTTATAGTTAAGCTTTTGCAAGAAAGAGGTAAAACCCTAACAATTTGCCGTTCATCCCTACCAAGTATCAAGGGATCGGTTATGAGAGATTTTATTGAGATACTATCTAAGTATAAGCTTTATTCAGAGGATAAACACAACAAATCAGAGAACTTATACTTCCTTAATGGCAATACGGTAGAATTTGTATCTACCGACCAACCGCAGAAGATTAGAGGTCGTAAAAGGCACTATCTGTTTATTAACGAGGCAAATGAGGTTAACTACGAATCTTGGATGCAGTTAGCCCTAAGAACTACGGATAAAATCGTACTTGACTATAATCCTTCCGATTATTACTCTTGGATTTACGATAAAGTCATTCCTAGGGAAGATACCGACTTTACCATAACAACCTATAAGGATAATCCATTTCTAGATAAAACCATTATTGCGGAAATTGAAAGATTGAAGGATGCTGACCACGAATACTGGAGAGTTTATGGATTAGGGGAAAGAGCAATTAGTGAAGCTACGATTTATAGCCATTGGAGAAGAAGAAGGAACTTTCCTGAAGGTGGAGATGTTTTTTACGGACTTGACTTTGGTTATAACAACCAAACGGCACTTGTTAGATGCAAAAACTTTGATGGTGACATTTATGTCGAGCAACTGATATATGATACTAAGATGTCAACCTCACTCCTAATAGACCGCTTAAAGTCTATGGGGCTATCTCGTAGGGATGAGATATTCGCAGATGCTGCCGAACCCAAAACAATAGCCGAGGTAAATAAAGCAGGGTTTAATTTAAAGTCAGCTACCAAAGATGTGTTCGCAGGAATTAACAAGGTTAAATCATTTCCATTGTTTATAAAATCAGAATCTTTAGATTTGTTAGATGAGATTAAAAACTACAAGTGGAAAACGGATCATGATGGCAACACAATGGATGAGCCTGTTAAGTTTCGTGACCACTTGATGGATGCCATGCGTTATGCTATCTACTCAAAATATGCGAAAGCAAAGAGAGGATGGGTGGTTTAGATTGCGAAGCAATGTGGTTTAGACTAAAAATTTGTTACTTTTGTAAAAATATCATATAGTGAAGTTAACGGACATACTAAGTGCGGTTAATCCTTTTAAACAAAAGGCAGCCCCTAGAAAAAATACGAACCTTAATAACCCATTTGGTGATTTTGGTGGTTTAATAGGCGGTAGAACGCTTTACCCAAATTTAGACTATGCCAAGTTCGTACAGGATTACGATAACAATAGCGAAGTCTATTCTATCATCAAGCGTATCTCAAAAACAATCTCTACAGTTCCATTCTATGTTTATAAGGTTAAGAGCAAGAAAGACTTGAACACTTATAAATCTATGATGGCTAACGCATCAAGCGGAGCAGATATTGCTCGTGCGGAGCTAGTAAGGATTAAAGCAGTTGATGAGATTGCTGATAGTCCGCTAAACAAATTATTAGAAAGACCGAATCCATACCAATCATTCTCTGAGTTTATTGAGAATATCATTGGCTATAAACTTATTACAGGTAACTCTTACATATGGGCTAATAGATTAGCTAGTGGCAAGGTTGCTGAACTTGTTACTCTCCCATCCCAATATGTCGCTATCATTAGCGATGGTACTATCAATGGGGTTGAAGGCTACTCTTTCACATTAGTTGGGTGGGATCAGTTGGATGCTAAAGATGTAATCCACTTAAAATACTTCAACCCCTACTTCAACACTAATGGACAACAATTATATGGACTATCGCCTTTACAAGCTGCTTACAGAACTGTTCAACGCAGTAACGATGCTAAAGATACCTCTGTAGGGATGTTGCAGAATCAAGGGCCTAAGGGTATCTTGTATGCAGATGAATCAAATGATTTCGGCCCTGAACAAGCTGGTAAGTTAAAAGAAGATTTCTACAATCAGTACGGAACTAAAACGCAAGGAGGCATTATTCAAAATGCTGGTAAGATTTTAATTGCAGGTGCTAAATTAGGTTGGGTGAATATGGGATTATCTCCTGTTGACCTTCAGTTGTTAGAATCAGAGAAGATTACGCTTCGTGAGTTGTGTAATGTGTACGGAGTTAACTCTGCTTTGTTTAATGATCCTGATAACAAGACTTACAATAACATGAAAGAGGCTAAAAAGGAAATGCTTACGCAAGTAGTACTTCCTGAATTAGTTTTAATTCGTGATGCGTTCAATAGATTCTTTGAAGGTGAGATTGGACAAGGATACTATATCGATTTTGATATTACTGTGTTCCCAGAGTTACAAGAGGATATGAAAGAGTTATCTGCTATCCTTTCTCAATCATGGTGGATTACACCTAACGAAAAAAGACAAGCAATGAGATACGATACTGTTCAAGATGATGTCATGAACGCTATCTACATACCTGCTGGTTACTTACCTATCGATGAGTTAACAATGTTGCAGAATCCAAGAGATGCTCAACAACAAGGAGATTATAATTTGCCTCCTGTAAAATAATATGGATGTCCAAGATATTACAACCTTCTCAGCAATTCAATTTGCAACAAACCATAGCGAGGAAGTCCATCACGGAATTTAGGCCCAAAATTGAAAAGGCTTTACAAAGTGATTTTAACAAAGCTGCGGAGTTGGTAAAAGAGATAGGTGTATTCCAACTAGCTAACTATAACAAGACATTTTTCAACCAAGATAAGATTAGCAATATTTTACGAACTTTGTACGAAGGTACTGGTGGCTATACCGCTATGAGGTATCAGAAGATATTTGACAAGGATAAGAAAGCGGAAGATTTTGACCTTGATCCGTTAAACATAATGGATGAGTGGTTAGCGTTTATGTTGTCGTACTGGGTTTCAATTAGTGGCCCAAAAATGTACGGCATACAAAATACAACGGATAACGAGATAGCTAAAATACTAAATAATGTGATTGCTTATGGAAGGGCTAATAACCTTTCTACAAACGAAACAAACGCAATGGCTATTCAGCTTCTTAGAGAAGGCAAGATAAATGTTTCAAGGAGTTTATTAATAGCAAGAACGGAATCTCATCAAGCTTTAAGCACAGGTGCGATTGGGGCAACACAAGGAATTAATATACCTTTGCTAAAACAATGGGTTCACGCTGAATATGTTGGTAGTCCAAGAACTTGGCATCTAGCATTAGATAGGCAAACGAACCCTGATGATGGTGGAGTAAGAATACCTGTGAATCAACCATTCATGGTAAACACTCCTAACTACGGTGTAATTGAAATGCAATATGCACATGATGCAAGTGGTGGAGCAGCTAATAACTGCAACTGCCGATGCTGCACGGTGTATGTCGCTTAAACAAATAAATATGAGTAATTTTTATAACAAGAAGTCGATTGAAGGTTCTCCAATAGACATGGAGGATGGAAGTAGAGTTATTACTATGTACTACTCTGCTTTTGGTAATGTAGATTCCGATGGTGATATAATCACACCAGGAGCATTTACTAAAACACTAAAAGAAAATGGCCCACAAGCCAAAAATAGAATTTGGCATCTAATGAACCACTCTACAGACAAGCCCATTGCTAAGCCATATGAGATGATGGAAGATGCTTATGGTTTAAAGGCAAGTGTTAAGATACCTAATACGACTTTAGGTAATGACTTGTATGAGTTATATAAAGATGGTCATATCACAGAACATAGTATCGGATTTCAGACTATTAAGTCACAACAGAAATCAGGGTACAATGAAATCAATGAAATAAAATTGTTTGAGGGAAGTTCAGTATTGTGGGGTGCAAACGCAAATACACCAACAGTAGGAGTTAAAAGTCAGATTAAGTCAACTCTAGTTGATGAGATGGGTAAAACCATTAAGTCATTGAGAAATGGACACTTTACTGATGAAACATTCGAATTGTTAGAACTTAAACTCAAGCAATTACAACAATATCTATCTGAAATGGAAGATGAAGAGTCAATCTCTCCTGAGCCAACCGCTGAAGAAGCATTGCCAACTGAGGAAGAAGATCCGATGATTTCCGTAGAAATAGAAATAAACAAATATTTACAATCATTTAAAATTTTCAACTAATGGTAGAAGAAATTAAAAGTGCATTCGAAGGCATCAAATCCGAAGTAAACGGAGCAATCGAAAGTGCAAAGGCTGATAATGCTAGTGCATTAGAAAGCGTAAAGGCTGAATTAGAAGCTACTAAAGCTTCAATTACAGTTGTTAAGGATGAAATCGAAAAATTGGAAGCAAAACAAAATCGTGTTAAAATGAATCAAACTGAAGTAAAAGGGTTTAATGCTACCCTTGCAGACGCTATCGAACAAAATGGTGATAGCTTAGCGAAATTAGCTCGTGGTGAACAAAAGCGTTCAAGCTTTATCTTGGATACAAAAGCAGTTGGTAACATGACAGAAGCGGTTAACCTTACAGGTGACATCACTCGTCAATATGCTAATCAAGTATATGCTTTGCCTTCTCGTAAAGTGCATATGCGTAGTTTATTACCAATCGGTAGTTTATCTCAAGGTTTATTTACTTTCCCTTATGAAAGTGGTGGAGAAGGTGCTCCAGCAGCTCAAGTACAAGGTTCTTCTAAAGAGCAAGTTGATTTTGATATTACAATGAAAGATGCAGCAGCTCAGTACATTGCTGGTTATGTTCGTATCTCTCGCCAAATGTTAGATGATATACCTGCTATGACTTCTTTCTTACAATCTCGTTTGTTAGAGAAGTATTTAGTTGCTGAAGATGCTCAAATCTTAAGTGGTTCTGGTACTGCTCCTAACTTACAAGGTATCTTAGGTGTAGCTACTGCTGCAACTGGTGCTGCTACAGTAGATGTTGAGCAATTAGTTCAAGCTATTGCTCAGTTAGAAACTTCTAACTATTCTGCAACAGGTATTTTAGTTAACCCAACTGATTGGGCTGCTATCATGAACACTAAGAACTCTGGTTCTGCGTACTCTTTACCTGCTTCTACAGTTGTTACAACTGATGGTAATGTGTCTATCGCTGGTATCCCTCTTTACAAATCAACTGCAATCGCAGTAGATAAGTTTGTAGTAGGTGACTGGTCTATGGGTGCTCAAATCATGCAAAATCAAGGTATCTCAGTTCAATTCTCTGAATTTGATGCTGATAACTTTACAAAGAACATGATTACTGTAAGAGTTGAAGCTCGTATCGCTTTACCTATCTATTACGCTGGTGCGTTTATCTATGGGGATTTTGGCAATGTTGCTTAGGTAATATAACATAATTATCCTATCTTTGAGGGGAGTAGTTCAAAAGCTACTCCCTTTTTTTATGATAGGAATATATAAAATCACAAGTCTAAGTGGCAAGATTTACATTGGTCAAACAACCAATTTTACTAAAAGAAAAAATTATTACAAGAATGGTGCAAAGCCATACCAAGTAAGGATTTACAATTCATTGCAAAAGTATGGTTATGATGCACATACTATTGAATTTATTGAAGAGTGTTTAGCAGAAAACCTTAACGAAAGAGAAAGGTATTGGCAAGACTTTTATAATGTTATTGGAGAGAATGGGCTTAACTGTAGACTTACTGAAGCCAAAGGCAAAAGTGGTTTTATAAGTGATGAATCAAAGGCTAAAATGTCTGAAGCTAGAAAGGGAAGAATATTCGACCAAGCGTGGATTGACAAATTAAGAAATTCTGCTATGGGTAAAAAACATAGCGAAGAAACTAAGAAAAGAATATCAGAATCAAACAAGGGCAAAAAGTTTACTGCTGAACATATAGCTAAACTACCACAAAATCAAAAAGGTAAGTTTAGGCCTAAAGCATCAGAAGCTACTAAAATCAAGCAAAGTCTTAATAGCGGAAAATCAAGGGTGGTTTACCAATATACTATGAATGGTATGTTTATAGATGAATATAGAAATGTGTCTGAAGCTCAAAGATGTTTAGGTATAAAAAACATAAGCTCTGCTGCTTTAGGTAAGATTCCATCATCAGGAGGCTTCAAATGGAAGTACACTAAATTTTAGTTATTTTTGTAAAAATTAGCATAATGCAGATACTAAGAGATGTAACGACTACAGTAGCCCCTTCGGCAACAATCGTTACCTTACAAGCAGCGAAAGATTATTTAAGGGTAGATTATAGCGAGGATGATACTTTGATTACTAGCCTTATAGAAACCGCTAGGATTAGATTAGAGCAGTATGCTGCGGTTGCTATGAGTCCTAGAACACTTAAGGTGGTAGCTTATGTAGATGAGTTTATAGAGCTTCCTTATGCCCCTATTAACACTATTTCATTAGTAGAATATTGGGATGGTGCTGAGTGGGTAGCAATGACAGTTGGAGATTACAGAGTTATAGGCGATACATACAAAAAGGTTTACTTCACATCCCCTATTATGAGTGACTTTAGATTCACTTATACTTGTGGATATGCCACTACTCCAGAGTCTATGAAAACGGCTTTGTTGAAGATGGTAGGTGATTTGTACGAATACAGAGAATCAAGTGTTGAAAGCTCTAAGCCTTCAGCTAACTTAACAACGGCTTACGAACTAATGAAACCTTACAAAAGGGTAAGTATTATCTTCTAATGATAGGACAATTAAGAAATAGGATTACATTTAATACTAAAACAAGCGTTTCTGATAGTGCAGGAGGGTTTGTGAATACTTTAGTACCATACTACACTTGCTGGGCTGAATTAGTCACTAATACCAATTCTAGGACTAATATAGCAGGTAAGGATAGTATTAATGATGGAGTTACATTTAGGATCAGATACACAACAGGTAAAACATTTACTAATGCTCTTGTAATAACTTGGAAGTCAAGGACTTATATGATTAACTCTATTATTAACGAAGCCGACTTGAATCAATATTATTTAATAGGTTGTGCAACGCTTAAGTAATGGCAAAGTTTGGTGTAAAAATATATGGTGTTGATGCGATAATCAAAAGGTTTGATGCAGCCCCTCAAAAAATGATGGATGAATCAAAGCTTATTATAGATGCAGCCGTTATAGAAATAGCAGCCAAAGCAAAACAGGAAGTACCTGTAAAAACAGGAGCTTTAAAAAACTCTATTAGACATAGTAAGTTTGTACCAGGTAAAGGGGCTAGTGTAAGTGCAGGTAATACGAATGTAAGATATGCTCCTTATGTAGAGTTTGGAACAGGAACTAGATTTCAGATACCTGTTTACCAAAATGTAAACATGGCTGATTTAGAAGCATATGCTTTAACATTCAAAAAATCAAATAAGGTAATAGGTGTTCCATATAGGCCATATATGTTTAGTTCTTATAGCGAGGTATTTACATCTATGCTTAAGAAATTGAAGTCTGTTAAGATATAAATATATTTCATTAAATTTGTACCAAAATGAAGGACTGCGGATATACATTAAGGAAAGCTTATTACGATAAGTTTATCTCAGCTTCCTACTCATTAGCTGCTTATGATACCATAGCACCTGACACAGTAGAGCCCCCTTTTTTGATTATCAGTAGTCAGACACAAGTGGACAATAGTAATAAACAAAGCTTTGCTTTTAATGTTACTATCCAATTTGACATAGTTTATAGGACTTTTAAAACAGGAGAAGTAGGACAGAAGACTGTTGATACTTATGCAAATGAACTATTAGAGATAATAGGTGTTAGACCACCAAGCTATCCTAATACTGCACCTGACTTTAAAATAGTCACTTGTAAGGTTGCTAGTAATATTGCTACCTTTGACTATGTGGATGAGGCATATGTGTTTAGAAGGGTTATAACAATGGATCATTTCGTGAATCAATTAACATAAAAGAAAAATAAAATAAAATGGCAACAACAAGTGTATTTAACGGAACTTCATTAGTAGTTCTAATTGGAACTGAAGTAATAGGTTTCGCTACTTCATGTTCTTTAAGTTTGGCTATCGATGCTCCAGACGCATCTACAAAACAAAGCTTAGGATGGGCTGATGAAATTGGTGGGCAAAGGTCTTGGTCTTTAACAACTGATGGCTTAGCTACAGTAGTTCCAGGAACAGTTGCTACTTATGTAACTACTGCTGAATTGAATGCTTTAGCAATCGCTAGAACTGCAGTTCAAGTTAAGTTTACTACTGTAGATAACTCAACAGTTGGTGGTGTAACTCCAGTTTCAGGAGATGTGATTTATTCAGGTTCAGCGTTTATTGAGAGTGTAGATATGACTGCTGATATGGAGAATCCAGTTACTTACTCAGTTTCTTTCAAAGGAACAGGGCCATTAACTATCGCTACCAACGCATAGTAAAAACAAACCAAAAAAACCAAATATATGAGAGGACAATTTGAATTAACTCTTTCCGATGGAAAGAAGATACCGATGCGTTTTTGTACTTGGAGTCTTAAAAGATTCTGTCAATTACAAGGGATAGGGCCTTCTGACATAGGAGATGCTTTAAGTGGTAAAGATTCACTTGATGCTATTGTTAACTTAATGAAATCGGCTGCTGAATATCCATTATATTCTCAAGGAATCACTCCAAGTTTTACTGAAATGGAAGTGTGTGATTGGATAGATGATATGGGTGGAATGGGAGGTAATAAGTTCCAAGAGGTAATGGCAGCACTTTCAGAAAGTATGAATAGCGGAATAGATGATAAGCCAACAAAGTCAAGTAAAAAAGATGGAGTAAAAAAAAATTAGAGTGGATTGACATAGAAAGATATACAATGGGGGAGTGCAAAGTGCTTCCCCATTTGTTTTGGGAGATGACCATGGCTGAATTAGATTTTGTTTGGTACGGATACAGGCATGAGGAAGAACAGAAGTGGATTAGAACGAGATGGCAAACAACGCTACTAATCAATATTCAGTTACCAAAAGGTAAGAAAGTTAAGCCACAAGAGCTTATTGAATTAGACTGCGATACTCGTAACTTTGTGAAGCAAAGGGTAATGACAGAAGATGAGCTTAAACAAGTTTTAGAAAAATATAAAATCGCTAAACCGATAAGATAATGGCAGATAATCAAATGGTTAAGATAGTCTTTGACTTTGATCTAGGTAATGTTCCTGCATCAGCAAAGAAGCTTAGCCAATATTTAAAAGATAATAACTTAGATTTAAAGTTTACCAAACAAAGTGTTGATGCTGCGACTGCTAGTTTAAAGCAATTTGCTACGGCACAAAATGCAGCAGGTGCTGCGGCTGCAACAACTGGCAACCAACTTAAAAAATCTAATATGCAATGGACTAATCTTGCATTAGTTATTCAAGATTTGCCGTATGGATTTAGAGGTATTCAAAACAACTTACCTGCACTTATTGGTGGTTTTGCAGGAATGAGTGGAGCTATATATCTAGCAGGTTCTGCTATTATAGCATTTTTTACTGCTTACAATATGGGTTTATTTGATTCTATAAGCACAACTAATAAGTTTGAAGCTGCTAATAAAAAAGCAATAGAATCAGTATCACAAGAGGCTACCAAGGTAGCATTATTGGTTGCCCAATATAAAAGTAGTAATACAAGTGCATTAGAAAGAAAAGAGATTATAAAAGAATTAAACTCTATAAATCCTCAATATTTTGGCAATTTAGATAAAGAAAAAACATCAGTATCAGCGTTAAATGATTCTTATTTAGCTTATGTAGGTAATCTTGGTAATGTTATAAAAGCCAAGAAACTAGAAGAGCAGCTAACTAAAAATATTGAAGAAAGATTAAAGTATGAAACGGAGGCTGGTATTGCTTTATTAAAAAGTGGTTATAGAAATCCTGAGTTAATTAATCAACAAAACGCAGCTCTTAAGAAATATAATGGGATGCTTCAAAAAGAAGCTGATTTAGCAGAAAGAATAACAAACCTATCAAAGGTAGCAGTTCCAACAAAAACTGGTGGAGCACAGGCTAAATTAGAAGATCCTACTATTAAACTATTACAAGCTAAGCAAAAATACTATAAAGATGACTTGTTAATGTTTGCTAGTTATGAAGAGGAGATTTTAGGAAGGGAAAGAGATTTGGCAGTTAAAAGAGCTCAAATGGAAGGACAAAGCGATGAGTATATAAAAACCATAAAAGATACTTACAACCAGTTAATATTAAATTCACAAGCAGAAACGGGTAGAAAATTTATAGAGGAGCAGCATAAGCTTGGACAAGAAGAAGCTAAAGAGCATGAAAAAGTAGCTCAAATGATTCTAGCTACTAGAAACAAACTAGCTGCTGCAATTAACAGTATAAATGAACAATTTGCTAATAAAAGAATAAAAGAGGTAGATGCAGAATTAGCTGCAACATTAAGAGGAACGAAAGGAAATTATCAAGCACAAGTAAATGCAATTCAAGGAGCAATAGACAAACTAGAAGAAGAAGCAGCAGCAGCAGCAGAAGCAGGGCAAAGTACGGCAGCATTTGAGGATAAAATTGCTTCATTAAAAAGAACAATGGAAGGCCTTATTGATCCGTTGGAGCAATTAGAAATGAATATAAACAAAACATTTAATGATTTAGCTACAGGTGCTTTAGTCGAATTAGGGAAACAAATAGGTAATGTTTTTTCAGGTTCAAGTTTTAGTTTAAATGGGTTTTTAAGTATGCTAGGTGACGGATTAATTCAACTTGGTACATATTTAGTTTCAATTTCTACAGTATTTTTAGGTATTAAAAAGTTATTTGAAACAGGTGGAGCTTTTGCTGGATTAGCAATACCAATAGGATTAGCAGCTATTGCAACAGGTATGGTTATTAAAAATAAATTAGTCAAAGACAACACACCTAAATTTGCAAATGGTGGTATAGTTAGTGGCCCTACAATGGGGTTGATGGGTGAGTATCCTGGTGCACAAAGCAACCCAGAGGTAATTGCACCATTAGATAAACTTAAATCAATGATTGGAGGAGGAGGTAATGGAGAATTTGTGTTAAGAGGTAATGATTTAGTTTTAGCTTTACAACGATCTAATTCATCATTAAACTTAAGAAGAGGTGGCATATAACTTAAAATATCAAATAACCGCTGCAACCAAAAATGATAAAATTGCGGTTGTTGAAATGTATATTGATGAGGCAGTTGCTTCTGTAATTGAATATCAAGCAATGAGTATTGAATTACAATATATACCTAAATCAGATGATATATATGAGCCTATTTATGCTAGTCAATTAGGAATAACAATAGATGTTACAGATAATCAAGAAAACATACCAAACTTTACAACATTAAACGATAGAAAATATTTAGTTAAATTAAAGATAGATGGAAGTGCATATTGGCAAGGATGGGCATTAAGCGATAATGTTCAGTATTCGTTTAGCACAGGAAGAAAGAGTTTATCATTTAATGCTATTGATGGTTTAGGAATGTTGGATTATATTCCATTTACATATACTGAAACAAATGTTGCAGGCAACACTAAATTAAGCCCACAAACGGTACTTTACTTTTTATACAATTCTTTAGCTAAAATAGGCTTCCCAGTAGGATTAAACTTATTAACTGCTTGTTCTTATTTTGCATCAGGTATGTCTAATAGAGGAGATGGAACACAATACGAACCATTTAATCAAAGCTATTTAAGGCCTGTTTACTTTCAAAATGATGATGAATCATATGAAAATTGTTTAGTTATTTTAACTAAAATATTAAAGTCATTTGGTTGTAAATTGTACCAAGCTAATGGCAAATGGAATATTGTAGCAGTAAATGAATTTGCTGCTGCTCCATACTTTGCATTTACATATTACACAGAATATACCGCAGACGGAACACTAGCAACATCTGGTACATTTAATACTTTAAGTGAGATTCAAGCATACACAGGAAATACAAGTGGACTTTACTTTACTAATAATAATCAGTTTAAGTTATTTAAAAAAGGCTATAACAATTTTAGTTATAAATATAATATTACTTATTCTCCTAATTACATCTCTAACTTTAATCTTAAAAGCCTAACAAGTGGATTTCCTACTTTATGGCAAACATTTAATCAAGGTACAGGCGGAAGCGTATCTATTGTTAGTAAGCCTTATGAGGCAAGCGATTGGTTTAATATTACATTAGGAACATCAACAGGAGTTACTGGATTAACCGAAGTCCATACAAACCCTGTTGGATATGTAACCGAAAATGATACTTTAACATATACTCAAACATTTTTTGAGCAAAGCATTGATAAAGTAAGAGGACAAATACAAATACAATTAACTGGCATTGGTAGCGGTGCTCCTATTTTTTATATTAATGTAAATGGAGATTGGCAAAATGCATCAGTTGCACCATTTGATAATTATTATGAAGTTGTAGCAGTTGATAAAGATGAAATAAACGAAGTATCAATAACTACTCCACCAATACCTATAAACGGAACATTGGCAATTACTTATATGCTAACGCAAGACATTGCTAATTGTGCAACAAATGTAAAAATTGGATCATTTGGGTTAAGTTTTAAATCTCCATTAACAGATATATCATCTACATCAATAGTAGATGCAAATAATCAATACCAATTAGAAGTCGATTTGCCATTAGGTTACCCAATTTATGATGATGATGGTGTAAATAGAATACAAGCAAATATGGCTTATGGAACTATCCAACAATTAGTATCAGGGAACTTTGTATCTGCAACAGGATGGTATCGTTATGGCCCTTATACAACCCCTACAGATGGATTAAGTCAGACAATAATGAAAGAATACATAAATAGTTATAGAAGAAACTTAATTAATGTAGATTGTAACCTATTTGGAATAACAACAAGTAATGGTAGTTTTGCAGCTAATAAACTACTAAAAATACTAGATACCGATGCAGCACAAATAAACATTCAGAATAAAAGATATATGACTGGGAATATGACTATTGATATTGTAGGTTGTGAAACTCAAGCAACATTGCTAGATATTACTAATGAAGAGATTGCAAGTACAATAAATACAATATTTACAGTAAATGGAATACCTTATAATTAAAGAATAAACGAATAAAATGGCAAGTGTAATAAACGGAACGAACATAGTTTTATATGAATATGATAGCAACGCTATCTATTACTTTAATGGAGGTACTGCACAAGGCACTTTTGATAGTATTGTGTGTAAGGAATTAAGCAGAAGCCAAGTGGCAGGTACTTCAGTTGATTTCAATAAAACAGGAGCAGGTACAATAGCTTCGTTTATTACGGATGCTCTTGATCCTGGTGTTACAACAATACCAGCAGGTACTTGGACTTTTAGTGCTTATTATTCTATTGCTACTGCCTTTGCAGGTGCTCAAGTTCAGTATAAACTATATAAGTATAATGGCAGTATTGCTACCTTATTGTTTACATCCTCAGCAACCACTCTTACAGCCCTAACAAAGACCTTATATTCTACGGCAATGACAGTCACTCAAACGACTATAAGTGCCACAGATAGGCTTTTAATTGAGGTTATTTACACAGGTATAACTACTAACCAAATTACCCTTTATACTCAATCAAGTAATGTAGCTCAAGTAACTACAACTATACCATTAGGAACTCCAATGGGAGCTTCTACAAGTTGCTCATTTGAGGCATCTACTGAACAAATAGAAGTAACCTCTCAAACATCTGCTTGGTTTAGGGAGTTTAAAAATGACATTACTTCATGGACAGTTAATTGTGATGGGTTTATAGCCTTAAGTGGTTACTCCTATCTTGCTTTAATGCAGAAGCAATTAAACAGAGCTTCAATAGATGTTAGATTCTCAATAGATAATGACAATGCAGATGCAAGTGGTACTTACGGATACTCAATAGTAAGCGGAACTGCTAATATCACATCAATCAGCTTAAGTGCTCCTGTAGAGGGTGCATCTACTTATTCATTGGCATTACAAGGAACAGGTGCTTATTCAATAACAGGAACTCAAGTCATAGACGGAGGTTCTACAATATCAACTTCAAGCGTGAATAGTTTTTCTTATACGGCAGCAGGTGGTGAAACAACTGTTACATTCTCAGGTGCAATAGGAGCTACTTGTATATCGGTTACAAGAGGTGGTGTAGAGGTTAGAACGATAGCTACAAGCGGTGTACCAACGGATGAGAATGTTAGCTTTAATAGTGCCACAGGAGTTCTTACCTTTGCAACGGCAAGACCATTAGAAGTGGATGAGTTTGTCAGAATGATTGTAAAATAATTAATTAGATATATAATGAGTCAACAAATACAGATTACTGGAGGTGCGAAAGTTAGAGATTTACAAGATGTCATTATTGGCACAAGTGGAGTATTAAGTTCTGTAGCTTTTGATGTGGCTAATGGTGTACCTAGGCTTGACTCTAACGGAAAGATATTAGTATCTCAGCTACCTAACTCGGTTATGGAGTACAAGGGAGTTTGGAATGCTGCTACTAACACACCAACTCTTGCTAATGGCACAGGTAACCAGGGTGATGTTTATTTATGTAATGTGGCAGGTACTGTTAACTTCGGTGCAGGGCCTATATCTTTTATAGTGGGTGACTCAGCAGTTTATAGCGGATCAATATGGCAAAGGTCAGGTGGTGCGACAGGAAGCGTAACCTCGGTTGGCTTATCCACTAATGGAGGTGCAATCACAATAGGTTCTTCTCCAATTACGACAAGCGGTACGATAACTGCTAATTTCAATGGAACAAACCTTGAATATGTAAACGGAGCAGGAAACTTAACAACCTTCCCTACTTTAATAACAAGTGTTGGATTAACAATGCCAAGTGCATTTACAGTTACCAACTCACCATTAACAGGAGCAGGAGGTACACTAGCAGTAACTGGAGCAGGAACAACTGCACAATACATAAGAGGTGATGGTAGTTTAGCTACTTTCCCTACTATTGCTAGTGAAGCACAAAGATTAATTACGGAGGTTTATAATAGCACAGGAGCAACCTTAACAAAGGGAACAGTTGTTTATATCAATGGTGGTCAAGGCAACCTACCAACAGTTACAAAGGCTATTGCAACAGGTGATGCTACATCTGCTCAAACTTATGGTGTTGTTCAAACGGACATTACTAATATGAATAATGGCTATGTAGTAGTTATCGGTTCTTTAATGGATTTAGATACTCAAGCATACCCTAATGGTACACAACTTTACTTAAGTTCTACTGTTGCAGGTCAATGGACATCGGTTAAACAATATGCTCCTGCACATTTAGTGTATGTGGCTATTGTTACAAGGTCGCACCCAACTCAAGGGGTGGTAGAGGTAAGGATACAAAATGGCTTTGAAATGGATGAGTTACATAATGTGTCAGCACAAACTCCATCTAACAATCAAGGTTTATTTTATAATACTTCAACTTCATTATGGGAGAATAAATCAATTGCAACTGCTTTAGGTTATACACCTGCAGATGATAGTTTAGTTGTTAAGTTAGCAGGAACGCAAACCATTACAGGTGCTAAAACATTTAGCGGAGCAGTTACTTTGACATCAAGTGTAACAACTAACAATATTACTTTTGCTAATTCAGGCTTTTTCTTAACATTACAACCGCCAACATTAAGTGTAAATAGGACAGTTACTTTGCCTAACGGAACAGGAACGATAGCTTTAACTAGCGACATATCTTATCCTGTTACTTCGGTATTCGGTAGAACAGGAGCAGTGGTAGCAACGAGTGGTGATTATACAACTGCACAAGTTACTGAAAGTGGTAACCTTTACTTTACGGATTCAAGGGCAAGATTAGCTTTATCATTCGTTGCAGGAAGTGGTGCTTATAATTCAACGACAGGGGTAATAACAATACCAACTGACAATAGTCAAATAGCAAATGGTGCAGGATATATTACAAGTTCTGCATTAAGTGGCTATGTTACTTTAGCAGGTACGGAAACAATCACAGGAGCAAAAACATTTTCTACTTTTACAAAGTTTGATGGTGGGGTAATATTAAAAAATAATGTTTCAGCAAGTTTAGCAGGTTATGTTGGACTTTCTGCTTATTCAGCTTCTGGAAATAAGGGTATAAATATTG
>Ga0209770_10000186_pt1 | contig 37238 bp, 30 predicted proteins | sample LauGreSu1BDMLBDD_2_FD_187572 | JGI IMG/M metagenome (GOLD analysis project Ga0209770, IMG submission 187572) | Freshwater lake microbial communities from Lake Michigan, USA - Su13.BD.MLB.DD (SPAdes) (version 2) | ecosystem: Environmental > Aquatic > Freshwater > Lake | place: Lake Michigan, USA... | reverse complement strand
GCGATCGGAAGCTGCGGAATCGGGTTGCAGGCGCGGACGAATGCGCGCCAACGCTCCGCCTTCCCAGATTGCTCCATCGGTCTCTTCCTCCCGCGCGCACGCTACCGCACGCGGGGGGCCGATCCGGAAAACGACGCACTTCTGCGTCGCGGATTTTTCTGGCGGTCTCACGCCTCGCGCGAGGTTCGGCGAAGTCCGTCGAGCGTGCGCCCGGCGAGCCCGTCATCGACCGTCGCCGCAGCCACCGCGACGCCCTCCTCGATCGAACCGACGACGCCGCCCGCGTAGAGCGCGGCCGACGCGTTCACGAGCACGATGTCGCGCCTCGGCCCGCGCTCCACTCCGGCGAGCACATCCTCGAATGCGCGCGCCGCCTCCTCGAGCGATGCAGGCGCGAGCGCTGCGGCGTCCGCAGCTCGCAGACCGAGGGCGCGCGGATCGATCACCCATTCCCGCACCGCGCCGTCGCGCACCTCGGCGACAATCGTCCGCGCCGCGAGCGAGATCTCGTCGAGTCCATCCTCTGCGTGCAGGACGAGCGCGTGGAGCGCACCGAGCCGCACCAGGGCGTCCGCGATCGGCCGAACGAACTGCGGCGCGTACACGCCCATGACCTGCCGCCGCGCGCCTGCGGGATTCGTCAGCGGTCCAAGCAGGTTGAAGATCGTCGGAAATCCAAGCGCCTTGCGGACCGGCATCACATGCCGCGCGGCAGGATGGTGGTGGATCGCGAACGAGAAGCAGATGCCGATCTCGTCGAGGCACCGCGCCTGCGTCGCAGGCGACGCGTTGACATCGACACCGACGCGCTCCATGACCTCCGCGGATCCACGGCCCGTGCGGGAACGGTTGCCGTGCTTGGCCACCTTCGCCCCGGCCGCCGCGGCGATGATCGCGGCGGCGGTCGAGACATTGAAGGTCTTGGGCGCCCCGCCGGTTCCCGCAGTGTCGACAATGCGCTCGGCCGGCGTCCTGCACGGCACGCGCTCGACGCGCGCGCGCATGACCGTCGCCGCACCGACGATCTCGTCGACCGTCGGGACGCGCGTCGCGAGCAGCGCGAGCAGCGCGCCCATCTCGGCCTGGTGCGAGTCGCCCGACGCGAGCTCCTCGAACGCCATGCGCGACTCCGCCTCGGCGAGCGGCGCACCAAGCAGCAGCTTGCGGAGGAACGGCGTGAGGTCGCCGGAGCGGGCCGGTCGGGCGAACTCGGATGGTCCGTAAAGTGCCATTTTTCCGCTATCGGCACGGAGTGCGGCCCACCGTGAGCCGGGTGGACCGCTTTCAGCGCGTGTGAACGGACGGCGATCCGCACCTTTTCCAACCGGAGCACGACCCGATGAGCTTCTTCCAGCGACTGTTCGGCACGCAATCACCCCAGGAGCTCGAGGCGCGGCTGCTCCCCATCATCAAGATGATGACGATCGACGGGCGCACCGCGCCGAACGAGCACCACGCGCTCTGCGCACACCTGCTCCACATGGGGATCACGCTCGAGCACGCGCAGCGCATCATCGCGCGCGCCCAGTCGGGCGAGATTCCGCTGCCGACCGAGCCCCGGCACAAGCTCGAGGTGCTCGCCGGCGCCGCCGCGATGATGGTGTCCGACGGCGACATCGCCGTCGAGGAGCTCGGATACCTCCACTTCCTCGCGGCGAAGATGCAGATTCCGCCGGAGGTGCTCCGGGATGTCATCAGCAGGGCCCTTGTCCTCGGGAAGTCGATGAATCCCGGAGTCGATGTCCAGGCGGACTTCAGGGCCGCGCTTGCGACACTGGCGCTCACGGTCGCCCGGTAGCCGCGGCACAATCGCTACGATCCGCGCATGGACTGCGCCGGATGCGTGCTTGCCGAGTCGATTCTCCACACGCTCGACCCCTTCGTGTTCGAGGTGTCGCCCGGCGTCGGGCCGCGCTGGTACGGCGTCGCGTATCTCTCGGGCTTCATCGTGGGTTGGTTGATCCTGCGCGCGTTGGCGCGCACCGGGCGCATCCCGCTTGATGCGCGGCAGGTCGGCGACCTCGTCACGAATGTCGTGCTCGGGGTGATCGTGGGCGGCCGCGTGGGGCACTGCGTCTTCTACGAGCAGCACCTGCTCACGCAGTGGGGCGATTCCTTTCCGTACTGGGGACTGCTCGAGCTCCACAAGGGCGGCATGGCGAGCCACGGCGGCGTGATCGGCGTCGCGATCGCGATCATCTGGTTCGCGCGCCGGGAGAGGATCCCGATTCTCGTGGCGGGCGACGCCGTCGCGTTCGTCGTGCCCTGGGGACTGATGTTCGGCCGGCTTGCCAACTGGGTGAACGGCGAGCTGCCCGGACGCCCGCTCCCTGCGGAGATGCAGGCGAATCCACCCTGGTGGAGCGTGAAGTACCCGCATGAGCTTGACTCGATGGCCGCGGTTCCGGCGCAGCTCGAGCCGCTTCGCGCGCTCGCGCCCGCGACGGCGCGCGCCTCGGACGCGGGATTCATGGAGTGGCTCGTTGCCGCCGCCTACGACCGCGCCGAACCTGCGCACCGGCAGGTCATCGACGCGATCGCACCGGTTCTCACGGCGTACTACCCGAACAACTTCGCCCAGGCGATCACCGAAGGACCGTGCATCCTCGTCGCGATGGGCCTCGCGTGGCTCGCGCCGCGCCGCGCCGGAACCATCTGCGGCGTGTTCTTCACGGCCTACGGCGTGCTCCGCTACTCGACCGAGCAGTTCCGCGAGGCGGATTCGTCCGTGATCGCGCTCGGGTTGACGCTGCCGATGATCCTGTCGGCCACGATGGTCGCGGTCGGCGTGATGTTCTTCGTGCTATCGCGGCGGTCGACGATGACGATCGGCGGACTGCTCCCGCGTCCGAAGTCGGCGTGATGCGCGCGCAGGCCGATGGCCCCACGCGCCCCGAACTCGCGGCGATGCTGCGCTCCGCGCGCGAGAACCACATTCGGTCGCAAACCACGGCACGCCGTCGCCTTGCGCTCGCGACGCTGGCATTCGTCGCATCTTCGACCGCGATTTTCGCGTCCGAAGTCGGCGTTTTTCACCACGACCGCCCGGGTCGTCCATTCCTCACCACGCCGCGCGGCGTTGTCGCCCCGCGCCCAGACCAGTGGTCCCCAGAGGAGTCCCGGATGCGTGCTCTCCGTTCATCGGCGTTGGTGGTTGGTTCGTCGCTCGTCCTTGCGTCTGGCGCGCTCGCGCAGGACGCCGTCCAGTGGCGCGTCGCAGATGGCGGGAATGGACATTGGTATCTCGCGAAGAACATCGCGCCGGGGAGCTCGTGGAGCACGGCGCGGTCCCTTGCCATCGCCGAGGGCGGTCATCTCGCGACCTTCACCACCATGGCGGAGTTCGAGTGGGTGGTCGCGGCATGCGCAGGCGATCCCTCGCTCTGGGAGAACGACTACGGCCCGTTCCTCGGCGGCATTCAGGATCCCAAGGGCCTCGAGCCGCTGGGCGGCTGGAGCTGGATCACTGGCGAACCGTGGTTCCCCATCTGGGGACCAAACGACTGCGGCGCCGACAACTGGGGCGAAGGCGACGCGCTTGGTCTCGCCCGGTGCGGCCCATCCGATCCGATTGCGTTCTCCGACGCAGGCATCGATACGCCCGGATACGGATCCGCAGGTTCGAATCACGCATCGGTCGTGATCGAATGGTCCGCCGACTGCAACAACGACGGCATCGTCGATCTCGGGCAGATTCGCGTCGGCGACCTCGTCGATGCGAATGCGAACAACATTCCGGATTGCTGCGATGATGGCGTCGCGTGCCCACCGGTCCCGCTCCAGTGGCGTGTGGAGGATGGCGGAAACGGCCACTGGTACAAGGCTGTCCTGCTTGGCGGCACGGTGGATTGGGGAGCGGCGCGCAGCATGGCTGAAGCCGCGGGCGCGCATCTGGCGACGGTCACCAGCACCGCGGAGTTCAGCTGGATCGTCACGGCTCCCGGCGCAGACGCCCGGCTCTGGAACGACACACGGGGTCCGTACATCGGTGGAGAGCAGCTCGTGCCAGGCCGCCTCGATGGATGGCGGTGGGTGACGGGCGAGCCGTGGTTCCCGTTGTGGGGAGCCGGTGATTGCGGCGCGGATGACTTCTGCAATGCGGATGCACTCACCCTCGCTCGGTGCAACAGCCTCTCCGACATCGCATTCAACGACTGGCCGAAGGTCAACACCACCTGCGCCAACTACTCGATACTCGGCGCCATCTTCGAGTGGTCCGCCGACTGCAACGCCGACGGAGTCCTCGACTTCAGCCAGATCCGCGCCGGCGACATCGCCGACGCGAACGGCAACTTCATCCCCGACTGCTGCGAATCCGCGCCGTTCTGCAACTGCTTCGCCGATGTCGACGGCACTGGAACCGTCAACGGCGTCGATCTCGCCGCCATCCTCAACTCGTGGGGTACGAACGGCGGAAAGTACCCGGGCGCGGATGTGAATCGCGACGGCCTCGTCGACGGCGCCGATCTTGCCGAGGTCCTCAACAGCTGGGGCCCCTGCCAGTGACGGTGTTGGCGCACGCGTGACGCCGTTGCGCACGCGCGCGCCTTCCGCGACCAGCGGAACTTCCATGCCCGACCTCTTTCCCACCACCCAGAGCACTTGGCTCGCCGACCGCGTCATCCACGCTCCCGCCGAAGCTCGGGATCACATCATGTCGCGCTACGCCGATCCGCTCTGCGCGTACGCGCGCGCCTCGAGCCTCCGCGCGTTCGGTGAGCCGCGCGATCTTGTGCATGAGTTCTTCGCGTCTCGCCTGGCGGACCCGAGCTACCTCGCGCGCTGGGCTGCGAGCGGACTCCCGCTTCGCCGCTGGCTCGCGAACGGCCTCATCACGCACACTCGCAACAAGGCGCAGACCGAGTCGCGACGCGACAGCCGCCGCGAGGCGACCGATCCCGCGCGCATTCCCGAACATGCGGAGACCCACGCGCTCCTCGCCCTCGAGCGCGCGTGGGCGATGCGCGTGATGCTCGAGGCGCACGACCGCGTTCACGCCGAGTTCCATGCCGATGGGCGTGGCGCGTGGTGGGACCTCTTCCGGCTCCACTCCGTCCAGGGACTCGGCTATGCGCGGGCGTGCGAAGTCACCGGCATCGCGCTCGGCAACGCGTCGAACGCCAACCGCACGGTCGCGACGCGCCTCCGCGAGGTGCTGCGCGCCATCCTCGAGCGCGACGGCGTGCCGCCCGACGACATCGACCGCGAGCTTGGCGCCATGCAGGATCTCCTCGAAGGTGCGTGATGCCGGCGAGGGCTATAGGCTGCGGGCGTGATCGGCCGTTCGCAACCTGTTTCCATCAGTGAACTTCGTGCAGTGCTGGCCCAGGTGCGGTCGCTCGACGCGCCGCGTCAGGCCCGTCGCACCACAGGCCAGCTCGCGGCCGTCGCGGCATTTTTCGCGATTCTCGGCGGATCACTACGCGCCGCCGCGACTCACGCATACCTCCCCCCGACCGGTCGTCACACCATCGAGGAGAGTCGGATGCGCACCCTGCAGAGTCTCGGAGTCGTTTCGTCGATCGCCATCGCTTCGGCCGCCACCGCACAGAACGCCGTCCAGTGGCGCGTGGAGGATGGGGGGAATGGGCATTGGTATCAGGTCATCGCGACCACGAACCAGATCTCGTGGGCGGACGCTGATGCAGGCGCTCGCGCTCGCGGTGGAGTCCTCGCCTCGGTGACGAGCGCAGAGGAGAACAGCTTCGTTCGCGCGCTCGATCCGACGAGCCCCGCGTGGGGGAAGTTTGGTCCGTGGCTTGGTGGATTCCAGGCGCAGGGCGCCGCGGAGCCGAGCGGAGGCTGGAACTGGATCAGTGGCGAGCCATGGTCATGGGCCGAGTGGACAGTGCAACCGGTGGGTGAGCCCAACAACGCCGGATGCGGCGAGGGAAACGAGAATCGCCTGCACTTCATCAACTGCGAGGGAACAGGAAGTCACTGGAACGACATTCCTGAAAGCGGAGTCTCGAACTGCTGCACATCAGGTGGCGACCGGGTACGCGGCTACATCATCGAGTGGTCCTCCGACTGCAACGGCGATGGCACCGTCGACCTTGGGCAGATCTTCGGCGGATTCCTCACGGATGCCAACGCAAACGGAACGCCTGATTGCTGCGAGAATGGCCTCGTCTGCTGCGGTGCGGACATCGATGAGTCCGGCGTCGTCAATGGAGTTGATCTCGCGGCGGTCCTCAACAATTGGGGCACGACCGGCGGGAAGCAGCCGCGCAGCGACACCAACTACGACGGCATCGTGAACGGCGAGGACCTCGCAGCGGTCCTCAATGGTTGGGGTCCCTGCCCGTAACGCCGCATGTCGGATCTCTTTCCAACAACAAGCACCACCTGGCTCGCCGACCGCATCGCGCACGCACCCGACGAGGCGTGCGCGCACGTCATGTCGCGATACTTCGAGCCGCTGTGCGCGTACGTGCGCGCGTCGGCGAATCTCCGCGTGCTCGGCGAGCCGTCCGATCTGGTCAACGCCTTTCTCGCCGCACGCATGTCCGACGCGACCTACCTCGCGCGCTGGTCCGCGAGCGGGCTTCCTCTCCGTCGTTGGCTCGCGAACGGACTGCTGCTCCACGCGCGCAATGTCGCCCTCGCGTCCCGGCGCCGCGCCGCGCGGCACGAGGCGACCGAAGTCGGCGAACTCGATCGGACGGCGCAACTCCGTGCAGCCGACCACGAGACCGACGCGCTCCTCGCGCTCGAGCGCCGCTGGGCGGTGCGCACCGTGACCGAAACACACGAGCAGATCCGTGCCGAGCTGCATTCGGAGGGCCGCGACGCCTGGTGGGAGCTGTTCCGGCTCCACACCGTGCACGGCAAGGCCTACGCGGAGGCATGCGCCATCACCGGCGTGCCGCTGGGCAGCGCGTCGAGCATCCACCGGCAGGTCGTCGATCGACTGCGCGGCGCACTCGTCGCCATCCTCGAACGCGACGGCGCACGCGCCGAAGACATCGAGTCCGAGCTTGCCGCTCTGCAGGATCTCCTCGAGCGCTGAAGCCCTATCCTCCAGCCGTGTCATTCACGGATCCCGCGGACGCCGTCATGTGTCCTGCGTGCGGCTATCTGCGCGCGGGAATCGCCACCGACGCGCGCTGCCCGGAGTGCGGGGCGGACGGCCTCGACGGATGCCTCGTGATCACGGGGACGCGACGCACCGCCCACTCGACCGCTCTCGGCGCGCTCATCATCGCGGTCGGAGCCACGCTTGCGGTCCTCATGCATCTCTCCGCCCATCGCGCAGGACCGGCATCGGTGGCGGCACTTGCGTTCCTGCTGGTCGCCGACGGCACGCTCGTTGCCGCGCTGCTCGGAAAGCTCCCTGGACTCGTGCCGGCGCGGGGCCGGACGATCATCTGGACCGTTCATCCCGGCGGCATCGAGATCCGCGAAGGCGCGTCACGGAAGGCGATCCGCCGCGCCGAGGTCATCCGCGTGGACTGCGCGGACTCGATGGTCGGACCTGTCTCGCAACTTGCGATCATCCGCTCGCGTCGGTCCGCTGGCGGCATTCTCGGCACGACGCCGGTGCTCTACCTGCATGGTGAGCTCGAAGCGCGCCGCCAGAAGTGGCGGGACATCCGACGCGTCCTTGAACTCGATCGCGAGCCCGAGCGCGGGCGGTGAAAATCGGCCGCCGAAAAACTGCGTCGAATCCGGGATCGGCCTCCATCGGGGATATGGTGCGGCTCGCCAAGCCGGCAACAAGGAGGAAAGGACGATGGTGCAGTTCAATAAGAGGGACAGGGATCTCACGCAGGGTATCTACGAGGACATGGCGGAAGCGGTCGCCCGTGCCGTCGCGCGCCGGGAGGCGAGCGTGGCATCCGTCCACATCGCGGTCTTCCAGCATCGATTCGGAACGGACATCACGGCCCACGCGACACCCGATGCGGCCGAGACCGCCCTCGCGGTGATCGCGCGGCGCGAATGCGCGCGAGATCCGGAGCTCCGTCAGCGCGTGATCGATCGATTTGGCGCGTGGCCGGCTCAGGACATGCGCGACGATGCGATCTCGGAGCTCCTCGAGCTCTGGCCATCGTTCGCCTCGGGAGAGTCCATGTGGACCGTGGAGTGCGAGGTCGAGCTGGAGGATGAGCGCCGCAGCGGATCCAGCGATCCGCGCCTCGATCCGGATGACGAAGATGCACCCGATCTGTCTCCCCGATGGGAAGCCTAGATGGGAGGCCTAGATGGGGAGAGTGATGACTTCCTTGCGCTTCTGCGCCTGGTGCTCGCGGATCATCGTCGCGATCGCGGCCTGAGTCGCCATCCGTCCCCACGAGGTCTCCTGATCGATCCTCTCGAGCTCGGCTTCCGAGGCCTCGCGGACCTTGCGGCCCGCGAGATGCTCTCGCAGGCTCGCGGCATACTGCGAGTCCGGAAGCCGTGCGGGGAGGTCCTCCTCGATGATGGATCGCATGAGGTCATCGTCGATGAGATCACGGCCCTCGAGGCCTGCGCGCGCGAGGATCGTGCGTGCCAGAGGCTCCGTGCCATCGGTGAGCGTCGAGAGCACGCGCTCCACCCTGGCGAAGCAGGCCGTGTCGATTCGGACGCCCACCCGCCACAGGACGCGCATCAGTGCGCTTCGCAGCGCCTTCGGATCGCTTCGGAGGTGGATCTGCTGCCGGAACGCATTGCGAAGCCGGTAGGAGAGCCGCTGCGGCAGCAGCGCCGTGGCGATGACCGTGCCGCCTGGTGCGATCAGGTCGCGCTCTGCGGAGTCTTCGGGCTCGGAAGCCTCGCGCGCAGAGCGGGCGATGGCGCGATCGAACTCGCTCTGCCAAGGAGGCGTCTGGCCAGCAGCGCCATCGATTCCGATCCGCCGCGAGAGCTTCTTGCCCTCGAGGTATCCCGCCAGCATGTGCGAGGACGCCGGATCAAGCAGCTCCACATGCCTGACCAGGAGCACACCGCGGCGGTTCATCCTTCGCAGTGCCGCGGCCATGCGCTGGACCGAGATGCCGGTCTGCGCATCGAGCTCCTCCGCGCGCTCGGGCGCGTAGTCGCGCACGATCGCACGCGCGAGCGTGGAAGTTCCTGAGCCCGGGCGCCCGTGCACAAGGATGTGGTCGAGCGGTCGATTCTCACGAAGCGCCTCGACGATGTAGCCCTCCGCGAACCTCGTGACGCGCGAGTAGGACGCGAAGTGCCGCAGAGTCGGCACGCTGAAGTCGAGCTCGGCACGGCTGGCCTGAGCTGCCTCCCGCGCCGAACCCGCTTCGGTCGCGCGCTTGCGATTGGGCTCGGACTTCGCCGAGGCCTCCTTCTTCATGTCGCTGCCGATCTCACCGTTCGCGTCGCCATCCGGATGCTCCTCCGCCATCGATCGCTCCTTCGCGGCATGCCGCATGTGATGCCCACCATCGAACCAGCCCAGATCCCACGACGACGCGCACGGATGCTCGCCTTGCGCGTTGGACGCAAGGCTTCCATCTCTTCAACCCGAGTGTTCAGTCGCGTTCGTGCCCTTCGTCCGCTTGCGAACGCATCGGCGTCCGTCAAGCATCCCTGACCGTCGTCCTGCGGTTCCGTCCGCAGCGGGGCGGATGGTAGGCACGCGCCGCATCAACGCAAGAGCAACCTTGCAAATTGCCCGCCGGCCTGCGAAGCGATTCGAACGAGGTTGCCACGCAGACGCCCGGCGCACGCGAAAAAGCACACCGCCCGTTTGAACCCACGGGGCCGTGTGGATTCCTACGGGCGGTGGTGCGTGTACTACTGCGGTAAGTTCGGATCCACCCGCGCTGCGGATGCCCCGTTCGGCGTGATTGTGCGATTTTTCACAATCTCACGCGGACCATTACTTGCCCTTCACGCCTTCAAGTCCGACCACCACACGAACCATGTCGCCGATCGAACCCTGCTCGACGCCGTAGGACATGCCCCACTCGCTGCGCTTCACCGTGAAGGTCGCCTCGACGCCGCCGCGCTCACCCATCTTGTTCGACTGCCCGGTGACCTCGACCATCGCCGTGACCGGCTTCGTGACGCCGTGCATCGCGAGATCTCCGGAGACCTCGAACATGCCGTTGGCGCCCTTCTTGGCCGACTTCGAGACGAAGCTCATCTTCGGGAACTCCTTGGCGTTAAAGAAGTCCGGACTCTTCAGGTGGCCGTCCAGCTTGTCATTGCCGCTGTCGACGCTCTCGATGCTCACTTCGATGGCAAACGCCATCTTCGCCGGATCGTCCGAGATGGTGAAGGTCCCCGAGATGTCGTTGAACCGGCCCCAGAACTGTCCTGCACCTGCGTGGTGCACGCGGAACAGCGCGCTCGAGTGCACATCGTCGACCTGGTATGCCGTGGCGCCAGAGGCGCTTGCGGCCGGCTTCGCGTCCTGAGTGGCAGCGGTACCGATGAGCGTGAGTGAGAGAACCGTTCCGAGCGAGAAGAGCTTGCCAACCATCCGGTGCACTCCAGTGTCCGCGGGTCGTACCCGCTGTTCAGTGTCTGTCGACCGTGGACGCGCGCGCGGCCACTCGGCGCCCATGTTCGCATGCCTATCCAGAGGCGATGCTGCGACGGGCCAGGATTCCCGCGGGCTCGGGCGCCCACGGGGTCGATAGAGAGCGGCGATGCTAGGCATCCTCGATCCACGCTGGCTCGGATTCGTCGGTTTCGGCTTGGGCCTCGTGCTGTTTGCATGGGGCCTCCTCGGACACCGTCGGACCCAACCTGCTTGCAGGCGATGTGGTCACCCGGTTCCTCCCGGAGCCGGATTTCAGGCCGGACCCTGTGTGGAGTGCGGGCTGCTGATCCGAACTCCCGCAGACCTTGCCGCGCGCCGCCGAAGCATCAAGAAAGCGTCAATCGGACTCCTGTGTGTTATCAGTGGACTCGCTTTCGGCATTGGAAGTCAAGGCCGAATGCGATGCCTCCGCGCGGTGACACCTCAATATAGAGTTACCACAACCCATACATGGGGCGACATGACGGTTCGTCTGTCCGAGCCCCGCTGGCCAGAGATCGACAGTGTGCTGCTTGACCGCGTCGAGGTCTTTCGGAGCGGGAAGCTGGTCTGGAGCTCGTCGATCGAAAACCCCTCGGTGGGCGTGCTTGTTGGTGCCGAGCCGTCGGAGACGCCATCGGCCGTGTGGGTGCGCGAACATCAAGGCGGCTCCGGCGGATACACGACCACCTCGGTGTTCCACACGGCAGCTCCGGGTCAGTTCACCCCGGCCGTGGTCCTTTCCGACGGCTACTTCGAGGGCGACACCTGGGTTCAGCGAGACCTGATCTACCGGTACTGGATCACCTCAGGCGCCGGCAGCCCCGTGCCCGAGCTGGTCGGACGCTGGACCGAGGATCACGTCAGTTTCAGCTCCCCGTCCGACACCGCACCGCGGCGGGCAGGTCCCGACCGGACCACCCTCGACGGGATCCTCCGCACGATTCGTTCGACGGAGCCGAACGCGACCGGTTCAGAGCAGATGCTCTCCGGGTCGCTCCATGGGTTTCTGGATCTGGTCTACGCGGGTCAGGCTGAGGAGGCCTGGCGGTTCCTGGACGAGTGTCTCGCGGCTGGCCTCGAGAAGCTCCTCACAAGCGGCGCCGTGAGCGATCTTCCGCGATCGCGCGAGGCGCTCCGGGACATGCTGCAGCGGCAGATGGCCCGGTCGCGGTTCCATCCCGAGCTCCTCGAATTGAATGGCGGATCGATCGCGCCACCTGACCGGTAGCATGGGGCGATGCTCGTTCTGCTGTCCGCGCTGTTCCCGTCGATCGCATGCGTTCCGCCGACGAGCCCGTCCGCCCATGGCGCGGGCGGCGAGCAACCCCCTGCGTCCATCCCGTCCGACTCGGCGTGCAAGATCAAGCCGGTCGCGGGTCTCGCGAAGTCGCTCGTCGCGACCCATCCCCTGCTCGACGATCCGGTCGCCTTCTGCATCGACGAGCAGGGCCGGTTCTACTTCGCCGAGAGTGATCGGCAGGACCTCGGCGTCGAGGACAACCGCCACAGTTCCTACTGGCTCCTCGACGACATCGCGTGCGAGACGGTCGCCGATCGTCTCAAGATGTACGAGAAGTGGTCGGCGAAGCGCGAGGGCGGCATGGCGTACTACTCGAGGTATGCCGACCGAGTGTCGCGCCTCGCGGATCTGGACGCCGACGGCCGGTTGGAGACGCGCACGGTGTTCGCCGGTCCCTTCAACGATCCGCTCGATGGAACCGGCGCCGGGCTGCTCGCCCTCGACGGCGACATCTTCTACACGAACATTCCGAACCTCTGGCGTCTTCGCGATCCGGACGGCGACGGCGTCGCGGAGTTCCAGCTCAAGGACTCCTCGGGCTACGGCGTCCGAGTCGCGCTTCGCGGCCACGACATGCACGGCCTTGTCCTGGGATACGACGGCAAGATCTACTGGTCGATCGGGGACCGCGGCTACCACATCCGGACTGCCGACGGCGCCCTGCTTCACGATCCTCGATCCGGCGCCGTGTTCCGCATGAATCCCGATGGCAGCGAGCTCGAGCTGTACCACACCGGGCTGCGCAATCCGCAGGAGCTCGCGTTCGACAACTACGGCAACCTGTTCACGGGCGACAACAACTCCGACGGCGGCGACAAGGCGCGCTTCGTCTACTGCATGGAGGGCGGCGAGACGGGCTGGTCGATGGACTACCAGACCCTCGAGGGCGCGAACCAGCGTGGCCCGTGGAACCAGGAGGGCATCTGGCACCTGCGTCCGGATCTCGCGCCGCACAAGACGAGCGAGTACTCCCCGCTGCAGCCGGCCTGGACGCTGCCTCCGCTCGACCATGTCGGAAGCGGTCCGTCTGGACTCGTCTTCTATCCCGGACTCGGACTGCCCGATCGCTACAACGACCACTTCTTCCTCTGCGACTTCCTCGGCGGCGACAGCTACTCGCGCATCCTCGCGCTCGCCGTCGAGCCCGTCGGCGCAGGCTTCAAGGTCGTCGACGAGCATCCGTTCGTCGATCACGTGCTCCCGACCGATGTCGACTTCGGCTACGACGGCCGCATGTACATCACGGACTGGGGCGGCGGCTGGGGATCCGGCGACAAGGGCGAGCTCTACGCGGTCTGGGATGCCGAGCGCGTCGCGGACCCTCGCATCCATGAGGTGACGCGGCTCTTCAGGGCGGGATTCACGCAGCGCGACTCGGACGAACTGGCCGCGCTGCTCGCACATGCGGACCGCCGCGTCCGCCAGCGCGCGCAATTCGCGCTCGCCGCGCGTGGCGCTGGAGTGGCGTCGCTTCTCGGCGACATCGCGCAGAACGGAACCGATCGATTCGCCCGGATCCATGCGATCTGGGCGCTCGGTCAGCAGGCGAATGCGAAGCTGCGGGAGTCCGGTGCGCTCGAGCGACAGGCGCTTCGCGGCGAACTCGATCCAGCCGCCCTCGTCGTTCCGATCCTCGACGACCGCGATCCGGAGCTGCGCGCGCAGGCTGCCCGAATGCTCGGCGAGGCGCGCCATACGCCGTCGGCAGAGAAGCTCGGCGAACTGCTTGCAGACGATTCGGCGCGGGTCCGCGCCTTCGCAGCGCTCGCGCTCGGAAAGCTCGGCGCGCGCGACCAGCAGCCGGCGCTCGTCTCGATGCTCGCCGAGAACGCAGACCGCGATCCGTTCCTGCGTCATGCAGGGATCCAGGCGCTGGCGTGGATCGGCGATCGCGCGAAGCTCGGCGAGCTCTCTGCGGAGCCCATCGCCTCCCTTCGCATGTCCGCCGTGCTCGCCATGCGGAAGCTGCGCGATCCGCGCATCGCGGGATTCCTGAACGACCCCGACCGCCGCGTCCGGCTCGAGGCTGCGCGTGCGATCAACGACATCCCGATGAACGGGCTTCGCGCTCAGCTCGCGTCGTCGCTCTCCCGATTCATCGCGCTGGACGCCACGACGGGCGCGCAGGATGCGCCCCCCGCTCCGCACCGGCTGCTTCGCGAAGTGTGGATGCTCGGTCGGCCGGGAACCCTCGCTGACTTCAAGGACGCCGCGATCCTCGCCCGGTCGCCGGACCAGCGTTTCGAGTCGAACACCGGTGCGACCAAGCGCAACATCGGGAACGGGTACATCTCGCGCGTCTCGGGCTTCATCGAGGCGCCCGAGAGCGGCGACTATGTCCTTGCGATCTGCTCCGACGACGACTCCGTGCTGTCGCTCGGAGACTCCGAGGATCCATCGACGCTTCGCGAGATCGCCAAGGTCGAGGGCTACGCGGATCCAGGCAGCTATGACTCGCAGCCGGGGCAGCAGTCGCGGCCGATCCGGCTCGAGCGCGGGCGGCGCTACGCGATCGAGGCCCTGCATGCAGAGGGAGGCGGTGGCGATCACATCGAGATCGCGTGGCGGCTTCCGGACGGAAGCTGGGAGACTCCGGTTGGCGTGAAGCCCGTCGATCGAAGCGAGTTCCCGCACATGCGGCGCGCAATCGAGGCATGCCTTGCAGAAGGGAGCGAGGAGTCCGCAGGACTTCTCTGCGGCTTCGCACTCTCGCCTGCCAATCCCCTGCCGATGCGGCTCGAGGCCCTCGAGGCGCTCTCGGTGTGGACCAGCGCGGCGCCACGCAACCGCGTGAACGGCGCGTACCGGGTGATCGACGGATCATCCCGCGACGCCACGGCGCTCAAGTCGATCGTCGCCCGGAAGCTCGCGCCGCTTGCGGAGAGCCCCGATCCCGTGATCCGCAGCGCGGTGAACGACGCAGCGGCGAAGCTCGGCATCTCACTCGATCCAGCGGCGGCACTCCGGGCCGTGCAGGATGGCGCGCTCCCCGCTGCCGAACGCGTCTCGAGCCTTCGCGCGCTCGCATCCGACCGCACGGATCGGATCGTGCAGGCGCTCGATGCCGCGGTTGCTTCCGAGTCGCCCGAGCTGCGTGCCGAGGCGCGCTCGATGCTCCGCCGTCGCGGCGATGCGCGCGCGCACGACCTCCTTGCCGATGCCGTTGCGCGCGGCACGATCGGAGAGAAGCAGTCTGCGATCAGGGATCTTGCGGCGATGGGTCCGCGCGCAGATGACGCGCTTGCCTCGGCTGCCGCCAGCCTCGTCGACGGATCGCTCGATCCGGCGCTGCGACTTGAAGTCGTCGATGCGGCCATGGCGCGCGACAGCGGCGCGTTGCGCGCGGCCGTCGACCGTTGGCGGACGGCCCTCGGGAACGACCCGATCTCGCGGTACGAGGCGCTGGCGCTCGCAGGTGGCGACGCTGCACGCGGCCGCGAGATCGTGCTCTACCACCAGAGCGCCGTGTGCATGAAGTGCCACGCGATCGCCGGAAGCGGTGGCAACGCGGCCCCGCCACTCGATGGCGTCGCCGCGCGTGGCGATGCACGGTACCTCCTCCACTCGCTCGTGAATCCAAACGAGAGGATCGTGGACGGCTACGCCAATGCAGGCGCAAGCGCGATGCCTTCGATGCAGCCGGTTCTCAGCGATGCGGAGATCCGCGACGTCGTCGCGTACCTGTCCACGCTGCGGTGACGGCGAGGAGCGCGACCGTACCCGGGGCAGGCACCTGCATCGGGCCGTTGGCGGAGTTGAAGACCCAGCCATCCCACGAGCCATTCGAGACCGCGCGGTCGCCGAAACCCGTCCACGACTCGGTCCAGCCCTCGCCATCGGACTCGCGCGTCCAGTAGTGCCAGTAGTCGAGGTAGTCCGGCGGAGTTCCGAATCCGGTGTTCGTATCGGTGCCGATTGTGACGCCGAGCAGGACATCCCCGAACGCGAACGACTGGATCTCGTACCCGAAGTAGCCAGGCTGCGCAGCCGCGATGATCGCCAGAAGATCGTCTCCGAACAGCGCGCCGTCGTAGCGCACCTCGTAGAGATAGGCGTTCGAGTTGGCGAACTCGAACTGCACGAAGCTCGTGCTGCTTCCAGAGCCGATCGCGTAGGACGCGACAAGCGCGGCCTCGACGGAGGATGTCAGGGTCAGGATGGTCGACAGCGCGGCAGTGACGCACTTCATGTGCGTTCTCCTTCTTGCGGCAAGGGCGGCCGCAATCGCCGCGACTCCAACGCGGCGGACACGAAGCCTGCATCCGGGAGTCCCCTGCGCGTGGCGTCGACGGGCGTGCATGCACACGCGCATCGACTCGCCAGGCCTCAGGAGCGGAGGCTGCAAGTCAACAGGCTCTGGACTCGACCCGACTGTTCCGCCCTTTCGAGCGGTTCACGGTGACGCCTTCGTGGCGGATTTGCACCGCCTTCGGAACAGAGCTTGCACCCGGACACCCGGGCCGACGGACTGTATCAGCGACCGCGTGGCCGGCGTCACGAGGGAAGGACGGAGTCTGGCGGAAATGCGTTGATATAAGCAACAAATAATGACGAAACAATACAAACGCCAAGCCTGAGTGAGAGAGTCCGAGAACATTGTTCCATGTGGAACATTGTTTCCTCGAGCAGAGCCGATCGATTTTTCGAGTAGCGGATTGACAGACCGGGTTATGGCGGCGATAACGCAGGTTCCCCGTGGAACCAATCACCCTCGTCGAAGTGAGGAAGGCCCAGTGAACCCCTCTGATTCAACATCAAAGAGCCCTGTTCGGAAGCTTGGCAGAGGGCTGAGTGCCCTCATTGGCACGCCTGTGCAGATTCAGGTAGCAGCCAATCAGGGTCGAGTAGCCGAGCCCCCTGTCGTAGTCGGTGAACGAGAGACGGCTGATGATCCGGCTGGACAGATCCGTCAGATCCCGCTTCAGCAGATCATTCCGAACAGGCGACAGCCCCGCACGGACTTCGATGAGAGGTCGATTGCAACTCTCGCGGAGTCCATACGGACTGCAGGACTGATGCAGCCGATCGTGGTCCGACCGACCGCTGGGGGGTTTGAGCTCATTGCCGGTGAACGCCGTTGGAGAGCGGCAAAGCTGGTTGGACTCCACGAGATTCCAGCAGTCATCCGTGTCGCGGACGACCAGATGGCGGCCGAACTCGCGCTGATTGAGAACATCCAGCGTGAGGATCTCAATCCAATCGAGCGGGCTGTTGCTCTTCGTCGACTGAGTGATGACTTTGGACTGACCCATCAGCAGCTCGCTGATCGTGTGGGATTGGATCGAGCGACGATCACCAACCTGCTTCGCTTGAGTGAGCTCGACGGAGCGACGGCGGATCTGGTTCGCAACGGCTCCCTGACGCAGGGGCATGCGAAGTCGCTCCTTTCACTTCACGATGTTGTCACCCGAGCGAAGTACGCAAGTCGCTGTGTGGCGGAGGGGTGGTCTGTTCGGGAGCTTGAGCGTCGGGTACAGCAGCTCGTGAAGGGTGGCGCCGTGCTGCCGTCTGCTCCCGGCACGGAGGACCGGGAGTTGAACGCCCGCCATGCAAATGTCGCCGATCTGGAGCGTCAGCTCTCCGAACACCTGGGTACTCGCGTGAGCCTTCAGTTGGGGCGGAAGAAGGGGTCAGGAAGACTTACTATTGATTTCTACTCGCTTGACCAGTTTGACGGGCTGATGAACCGGATCGGGTTTGGAACGAAGCCTCTCGGATAAGGTCATTGTGACTACGCGTCCCTCGCAATCTCGCGTGATTTTCCTGAGCCTGCTTGAGTAGGCCCACCCACTCGTCGATTTCCAAGGCAGCGCGCCGATGCGCGCGCCAAGGAGTCCACGGATGGCAACCCCGCTTCAGTTCTCCACTCCCGCCCTTGAGCGCCGCGTGAGCGCTGCGCAGAACATGTTCCAGCGCGTCTTGGTCAATTGGGCCGGGGATGTGCTCGAACTGCGCCGCCGCGAATGGTTGGTTCCACGGTGGGAGCCGGCCCCAATGAGCGTGGATCGACAAGACGACTGGGGCGATGAGCCGATGAAGCACGCGGCGTGAAGCGGCCTGGGCACGCCGGTTGCGTGCTCAGGTGCCCCTTCTGGAGAACGCGCATGTCCGGCATCTCAACCGGCGTAGGACTCGTCAGCGGGATCAATTCTGCGCAGATCATCGAGCAGCTTCTGGCGCTTGAGTCGCGTGGCAAGATCCCAACCCAGCGAAGACTGGCTGGAATCCAGCAGGCGAAGACCGCGCTCTTGGATGTCAACGCACGCCTGCTTAACTTGAAGAATGCCGCCTCGAACCTGCGGCTCGGGAAGACCTTCCAGACGATGGTCGCCGCGGTGGGGGATGAGACCATCCTCGCAGCGCGCGCGTCGTCGACCACGCCGCCCGGGAGCTACGAGTTCACCGTCGGCCGCCTCGTGTCGACGAGCCAGATGCTGACACGCGGTTTCTCGTCGAAGGACGCGACGCCGCTCGGTCTCGACTCGCTGAGCTTCGAGTGGGGCGATGCGTCCCTCGAGCACGATGTCGCGCTCGCCGAGCTGCGCGGCGGGACCGGGGTCTCTCGCGGTTCACTCAAGATCACGGACAGCCTTGCGCGGTCGGCGACCGTCGACCTGACCACCGCGGTCACGCTCCGCGATGTCGTCGAGCGCATCAATGCCGCGGAGGGAATCGGCGTCGAGGCATCGGTCGAGAACGAGCGGCTCGTGATCCGCGACAGCAGCGCCGGAGGCGCCGCGATGAAGATCGAGGATGTCGGGGCCGGCGCGATCGGCGCCGATCTCGGGATCGCGGGGACCTTCGTCGGCGGAACATCCACCGGATCGCAGATCAACCAGATCGGACTGACGACAGGCCTCGCGTCGCTCAACGACGGGACTGGCGTGTTCATCCGCGATGGCGTCGCGGACTTCCGCATCTCCGTGAACGGCACCGTCTACGACATCTCGCTCGGACGCGAGGATGAGCCCATCACGGCGTCGACCAAGCTGAGCGACCTCAACAACGGAGCCGGCGTCAAGATCAACACGACGGACGCGGACGACCTCACGGTCGTCACCTCGACGGGCGTGAGCGTGGGCATCAACCTCGGCTCCGTCGTCGTGGACGGCGAAATCCAGGATCCCGCCGTCGAGACGGTCGGCGAGCTCCTTGCGCGCGTCAACGCAGAGCTCGACTCGACGCTCGGCGCAGGCGAGGTCACGCTCAGCCTCGACACGGACGGCACGCGCTTCATCGTGACCGACCGGCTCGGCGGGGCTGCGTCGCCGAAGGTGCTCGGTGCGGGTCCGAACAGCGACCGCACGGCGAAGGACCTCGGCATCTACACCGGCACGACCGATGTCGGATCGAACGTGATCACGGGCACGGTGGTGCGCAACAAGGTCTCGAAGCCGCGCGCCGCCACGGTGCAGGATGTCGCCGACCGCATCGCCGATCAGACGGCGAACACTGTGACTGCGTCCGTGAACGCCGCCGGAACCGGCCTCTCCCTCACGGCAGCTGCGGGCGCGGCGATCCAGGTTCTGGCCGGCACGACCGATGGATCCAGCTTCGGTGCCGCCGTCGGCGAGCGTACCGCGCGCGACCTCGGGCTGATCGGGCTCGCTGGGACCACATCGGTGACGGGTGCGCGCGTCGCGGCTGGCGTGGGAACAGTTCGACGCGAGCGGCTGAACGGCGGGAGCGGGATCGGCTCGCCTGCGTCGATCACGATGACGGACCGTTCCGGCGCCGCATTCACCTTCTCGAACTTCGCCGCGCATGACACGGTCGATGCCCTCCTCGGCGCCATCAACGCGGCTGCGATCTCGGCGGGCGTGGACATCGAGCTCGCCGTCGCCGAGAGCGGACGCGGCATCATCGCCCGCGACACCAGCGGCGGAACAGGCAGCCTCTCGTTCGCGGGCGACGGAGCATCCGCGCTCGGCCTCCCGAGCAGCACCGCCGCCTCGAGCGCGCGCGGAAGCGACCTCGAGCGCGCGCACCTCACGCTTGGCACGACGCTCGCATCGCTGAACTTCGGTGGCGGCGTGGGCATCGGCACCTTTCGGATCACTGATTCCACGGGCAGCTCGGCCATCGTCGACATCGGGAACGACGCCGTCACCGTGTACGACATCATCAGCGAGATCAACTCGCGCGGACTCGCCGTCGAGGCGCGCGTCAACGCGACCGGCGACGGGATCTCGCTCATCGACACCAATGCTGGATCCGCAGTCAGCGCGCTCAAGGTCGCGGATGTGACCGGCGGCGTCGCGCGCGGGCTCGGAATCCTCGGGGCAGCGAGCGCCGCGGGCGACGATATCCTCGGCTCCTTCGAGAAGACGGTTGACCTCGAGGCGACCGATACGCTCGCCGATGTCGTCGGCAAGATCAACGACGCGAAGATCGCCGTGAACGCGTCGATCGTCAACGCCGGATCCGGCACGACGCCGTTCCGGCTCAACCTCGCGAGCTCGCGGGCCGGCGCGCGCGGACAGCTCTGGATCGATGCGGGAAGCGTCGACCTTGGGCTCGTGCGCACCAACGAGGGCCGCGACGCGTCGCTCTTCCTCGGCTCCGGAAGCCCGGCGACGAGCTTCCTGTTCACGAGCGCGACGAACACCTTCAAGGATGTCGTGTCGGGACTCGAGATCGACGCGAAGAAGGCGGGATCGACGACGACCGTCGAGGTCTCCCGCGACATGGCCCGCATCGTCGGCGATGTGAAGCAGCTCGTGACGACCGTCAACGACGCGCTCGGCCGCATCGCCGACTACGACAGCTACGACGCGGAGACGGAGAAGCGGGGGGCCCTCCTCGGCAATCCCACCGTGGCACGGGTCAGGCAGCAGCTCATCCAGACCGCACAGGCGCCTGCGAAGGGCGTCGACGGCCGGTACCGCTACCTCTCGCAGGTCGGCATCCGGTTCGGCAAGGACGGCAAGCTCGAGTTCGACGAGGCGAAGTTCAATGCGGCCTACGAGGCGGACCCCGCCGCGGTCGAGGAGCTCTTCACGGCATTCGAGATCACCTCGTCGGGCTCGACGACCGTCGTCGAGGGCGTGACCGTGGAGAACTCGAACGCGACGCCGACCTACTCGCGGCTCGGCTTCGGCGACATGTTCGACCAGTTGCTGAAGAAGCTCACCAACTCCGTCGACGGCGTCACCACGCTCGCCGACCGCAACATGCAGGAGCAGATCGATGGGCTCCAGGACCGCCTGGCCCGCTTCGACGACCGGCTCGAGTCGCGCCGACTCCGGTTTGAGGCACAATTTGCCGCCATGGAGGCTGCGCTGGCGAAGCTGCAGTCGCAGCAGTCGTCGCTGGGATCGCTCTCGCTCAACATCGGGCTTGCGGCCCGCTGATCGGGCAAAGTCCCGGACCGATCGGGCCGATGGAAACGCCGATGGCAGCGCAACAATCACAGGTTTCCCAGGCCTATCTCAAGACCAAGGTGATGACCGCGAGTCCCGCGGAGCTGCGCCTGATGCTGATTGACGGCGCGATCCGCTTCGCCGAGCAGGCGAAGCGCGGCTACGAGGAGCGCGACTTCGAGGTCGCCTTTGAAGGCACGACGAAGGCGCAGAACATCATCCTCGAGCTGATGAACTCGCTGCGGCCGGAGCAGTCGCCGGAACTCTGCGCGCGGCTCTCCGCGCTCTACACCTACATGTACAAGTCGCTCGTCGAGGCGAGCACGACCCGCGAGACCGCGCGCGTCGACGAGGTCGTCGCGTTGCTGCGCTTCGAGCGCGAGACCTGGCAGATGTGCCTCAAGTCGCTCACGAGCGGAGGGGCCGGCGCGGCGACGCCTCCCGCGACACAAGACCGGCCGCCGCTGTCGATCCGCGGCTGATAATCGATCTCCCTGATCGGTTCACCGGATCCAATCGAACCGCCGATAGATTGCGGCCCCAATTCGCCGCAGGCAAGCCAAGGAACACAGATGTCCGCAAACATGAACAGCGTCGCCGCAAGCCTTCTCACCCGCATCGAGCGCTGCGAGGCCAAGATCGGCGTGATCGGCCTTGGCTATGTCGGTCTCCCGCTCGCGCACGCGCTGCATCAGGGCGGGCTTCCGATCATCGGCTTCGACATTGACCAGGCCAAGATCGACGCGATCAAGGCCGGGCGCAACTACCTGATCCACCTCGGGAACGAGCTCGTCACCAGCCTGCGCGACTCGAAGCGCTTCGAGGGCACCACCGACTTCAGCCGGCTCGGAGAGGCGGATGTGATCATCATCTGCGTGCCGACGCCGCTCGGAAAGCACTGGGAGCCGGACATCTCGTACATCCTTCAGACTGCGGAGGCGATCGGCCGGACGCTCCGCGCGGGACAGCTCGTGATCCTCGAGTCGACGACCTACCCGCGCACGACCCGCGACGACATGATGCCGGCCATCCTGGCGGCAGCAGGGGAGCGCGCAAAGGCGCTCCAGGTTGGACGCGATGTGTTCGGCGCCTTCAGCCCCGAGCGCGAGGATCCGGGCCGGAAGTCGCACTCGACGAGCACCATCCCGAAGCTCGTCGGCGGACTCGACGACGCGTCGACCGAGCTCGCGGCAGCCGTCTACCGCAAGGGCGTGACCACCGTGGTGCCGGTCAAGACCGCGGAGATCGCGGAGAGCGCGAAGCTCCTCGAGAACATCTTCCGAGCGGTGAACATCGCGCTCGTGAACGAGATGAAGGTCGTGCTCGACGCGATGGGCATCGATGTCTGGGAGGTCGTGCGCGCGGCCAGCACCAAGCCGTTCGGGTACATGCCCTTCTACCCGGGACCTGGACTCGGCGGCCACTGCATTCCGATCGACCCTTTCTACCTCACCTGGAAGGCGCGCGAGTTCGGGCATTCCACGCGGTTCATCGAGCTCGCGGGCGAGATCAACACCTCGATGCCGCACTATGTGGTCGACCGCACGGCGCGCGCGCTCAACGATCACGCGAAGCCGATGAAGGGATCGCGGATCCTGGTCGTGGGCCTGGCGTACAAGGCGGACATCGACGATGTGCGCGAGAGCCCGTCGTTCGAGCTCATTGAGCTCTGCCGGCACCACGGCGCGCAGGTCGACTACTTCGATCCGCTCGTCCCCGCGACCTGGGCGGGGCGCAAGCACGACCTCAAGATGACCTCCGTCGCGTACGACGCGGCCACGATCGCCTCGTATGACTGCGTGCTGATCTCCACCGCGCACTCGAAGGTCGACTACTCGGTGATCGCGAAGAACGCGAAGCTCGTGGTCGACACGCGCGACGCGATGCGGTCGTTCGAGCGCGAGATGGGGGCGCGGCTCGTCCGCGCGTGATCCGATGAGCGCCGATGTCGCGGTCGAGGGAGGCGGGCCAGAGCGCCGGCCGGCCGCGGCGCCAGCGGGATTTGCCGCGGCTGCGGCGCGCGGTTCGGTGTGGACCACCTCGCAGGTGATCGTCAACAAGCTGGTCACGGTCGCGGTGGGCGTGGCGCTGTCCTACATCCTCTCCGAGGCCGATTACGGGCTCGCTTCGTTCGCCGCGAATCTGAGCGTGTTCGCGTTCGTGCTGCCGACCTTCGTGATGGGCGATGTGCTGCTCGCGGACGGGAAGCGGTTCGACAGGGTCGCCGGCGCTGCCAATGGCGTGATGTGGGCGGCTGCGGTCGCGATGTTCGCGGTCGTGGCGGCGGCCGCGCTCCCGATCGAGCGGCTCCTCGACCGGCAGGGGCTCGCGCTCCTCGTCGTGGTCGCAGGCACCCGGCCGCTCGCGGACGCGGTGCTGGCGGTCGCGAACGCGCGGCTGCGCATGGACCTCGCGTACAAGCGCATGGCGATCCTCGACGGCGCGGTCACGCTTGCGACGACGGTCGCGGCGATCGGCCTGGCGCTCGGCGGGGCGGGCGCGATCGCCCTGACGCTGCCGCCGATCGCGGCGCTCGCGGGACGCGGCGTGCTCTACTGGCAGTCGATCCGCGGACGCGTGCCGCTCCGCATCGAGCGCGAGGAGGTCCGGCCGATCGCACGCCGCTTCGCGGTCGCGGGCGTCGGGCAGTACCTGCACAACATCGTCGGCAGCCTCGAGGTCGTCGTGCTCGGCCTGTTGACGAACGAGGTCGAGCTCGGGCTGTATGTGTTTGCCGCGACCTACGCGTTCCAGTCGAACAGCATCATCGCGACGCAGTTGGCGTCGGTCCTGCAGCCCATCTTCGTGCACATCCACGACGACGCGCAGCGGCAGGTGTCCGCCTTCCTCCGCGCGACCCGTCTGCTCTCGTCGGTCGCGGTGCCGCTCTGCCTGATCCAGGCCGCGATCGCGGTCCCGGCGATCACGCTCGTCTTCAGCGAGAAGTGGCGCGGGTCGATCGCCCCGTTTGCCGCGCTCAGCATCGCGCAGACATTCCTGTTCGTCTGCGCGCCGTCGATCGCGCTGTTGAAGGCGCAGGGCCGGTTCCGGGCGTACTTCTTCTGGCAGTTCGGGCAGATGGTCGGCTCGGTGCTGCTGTTCGTGTTCGCGACGAAGTACGGCGCGGAGCATGCGCTGGCGCTCGCGGCGGCGGTGGGGCTGCCGGCCGAGGCGAATGCCGGCAAGGCGCTCGCGATGTCGCTGGCAAGCATCGTGTCTTGGGGCATCTCGTGCCCGGTGGCCGTGTGGCTCGGCGGCCGCCGCGCCGACCTCGGCGTTCGCGCGACGCTGCGCGTGTTCATGGAGCCGTGGATCGTGACTGTTCCGGTCGCGGCGGCGCTCGTCGCCGCGTGGATCGGCCTGCGCGGCGCGGTGTCTGGTCCGTGGGCCGATGGGCTTGCCATCGGCGTGCTTGCGCCGGTGGCCGCGGTGGTCTCGATCGCCGGCTGCATCGTGCTGCGCCGCGACACGCGCGAGGACTTCCTTCGCGTCGTCGAGCGCGTGCGGAGGAGGAGGAAGTGAGGACGCCATGATCCTGCATGTCATCGACAACCTCTATCCGGAGAGCGGCGGACCGACGACCGTCGCCATCGAGTTCGTCCGCGCGCAGGCGCGAATGGGCCGGCGGACGGCCGTCCTCTGCACGAAGGCGCCGCGGCGTCCGGAGCAGCGCGCGGCGCTCGAGGCGCGCTGGGCCGGGCTCGGGATCGAGTACATCGTGCTCGAGGATCTGCCCCGGGCGGAGCGCGCGAAGTCCGCGCGCGCGCACATCGACCGGCTGAAGCCGGAGGTCATCCACCTCCACTGCGTCTGGGAGGGACTGCTGCGCCATGTCTCGGCGCACGCGCGTCGGCGCGGCATCCCGTATGTCCTGTCGACCCACGGCATGCTGCATCCCTACGCGCTCGCGCAGAAGCGGCTGAAGAAGCTCGTGTATCTCACGGTGTTCCCGGGAATCATCGGTGGCGCGCGCGAGCTCTTCGCGCTGAACCGCGAGGAGGCCGACTATGCGCGGGCGCGCTTCGGCCGGCCAAGCTCGGTGCTCGAGAACGGAATTGTGGTCGCCGACTACGCGGTACCGCCGGCCGGGCTGTTCCGCTCGAAGTTCCCTTCGATCGGAGAGCGGCCGTTCATCCTGTTCGTCGGGAGGCTGCATCCGATCAAGGGGATCGACCAGCTCATGCGCAGCTACGCGCACGCGCGCCGCAAGGGACTCGCGCTCGAGCTCGCGGTCGTCGGTCCGGACGACGGCGAGCGGCCTGCGCTCGAGGCGCTGGCGGCGGAGCTCGGGCTTGGAGGGCACATCCACTTCACGGGCGGGCTGTTTGGGCCGGAGAAGCGGGACGCGTTCGCGTCGTGTGCGCTCTTCGCGCACCGGCCGCGCTTCGAGGGGTTCGGAATCACCGTCGTCGAGGCGCTCGCGGCGGGTCGTCCGGTCGTGACGACCCGCGAGTGCAAGCTTGATGGATCCGTCGAGGCCGGAGCGTTGCGGCTCGCCGCCGACGATGACGAGGCGTTCGGAGACGCGCTGGTTGAGATCGCCTCGCTTCCCGACGGAGGCGAGGCGCTCGGGCGACGCGGGCAGGAGTGGGTCCGGTCGACGCTCGACTGGGACTCGCTTGTGCGGCGGGTCGACGAGTCGTATCGCCGCGCGCGGGAGCTGGCGTCATGACGAGGTACCGTGCGGAGGTCGACGGTCTGCGGGCGCTCGCGGTCGTCCCGGTCATCCTGTTCCACGCGGGCTTTCCGGCGTTCGCGGGCGGCTTCGTCGGCGTCGATGTCTTTTTCGTGATCAGCGGCTACCTGATCGCATCGATCATCGTCGAGGAGATGCGGAGCGGCCGGTTCTCGTTCATCCAGTTCTTCGAGCGTCGCGCGAGGCGGATCATCCCGGCGCTGTACGCGGTACTCATCGCGACGATTCCGCTCGGGTGGCTCTTCATGCTCCCCGACAACTTCGAGAACTTCGGGCAGAGCGTGGTGGCGACCGTCGCCGTCTCGAACAACATCCTGCTGCTCAAGACCTCCGGATACTGGGATCTCGCCAACGAGTTCAAGCCGCTGCTGCACACCTGGAGCCTCGGGGTCGAGGAGCAGTTCTACCTGTTCTTCCCGCTCATCCTGCTTGCGCTCGTCGGGCGCGGCGCGCGGACGACGGCGTGGGTGCTCGCGGGACTCGCGCTCGCGAGCCTCGTGGGTGCGCAGTGGTTCGTCGCGACGAAGCCACTGGTCGCGTTCCATCTGCTTCCGATGCGGGCGTGGGAGCTCCTGCTCGGTGCGATCTTTGCGGTGACCCGTCGGCCGGACCGGCCGCACCAGGTGGCCGGTGGGGGCGTCGGCGCCGCGCTGTCGTGGACCGGCCTGCTGCTGATCGTCGCGCCGGTGTTCCTCTTCGACGAGTCGACGCCGTTTCCCGGTGTCACCGCGCTCGCACCGACGGTCGGCACGCTGCTCGTCCTGATGTTCGCCTCGGAGGGCAACATGGTGGGCCGGTTGCTGTCGACCCGGGCGCTTGTCGGCATCGGCCTCGCGAGCTACAGCGCGTACCTCTGGCACCAGCCGCTGTTCGCGTTCATCCGGCTCCTGAGCCCGGAGGAGCCGTCGACCCTGGTCTGGATCGCCGCGATCGCCGCGACGGGCGCGCTCGCGTTCCTCAGCTGGCGGTTCGTCGAACGGCCGTTCCGTTCTCGCGAGCGTGTCTCGCGCGGCGCGGTCTTCGCCCTGACGATCGCCGTCGGGGCGCTGCTCGCCGGCGCAGGCCTCGCAATCGACCGGTCCGCCGGATTCCCGGGGCGGCTCTCCGTCATCGGCGGTGCCGCCGATGGAGGCGGCCGGCAGGCGCAGGCCGCCTACGTCGATCGCGCATTCAGGCTCCGGACCGAGCGCTTCGCGGACGACGGCCGCACCAAGGTGCTCGTGCTCGGCAACAGCTATGCGCGCGACTTCCTGAACATGGTCGCCGAGAACGGCTACATGCCTGGGTGCGAGCTCTCGTACGAACCGGTGAACCAGATCGGCGAGTTCTCCTGCATTCGGGACATGGAGCGCTTCACGCCATCGCTGCGCGAGCGGCTCCTCGGCTGCGATGTCCTCGTGATGGTCATGCCCATCTTCGACGCGGACTGCCTCGCGGAGGACATTCCGTGGCTCCGCGCGCAGGGCGTGCCGAAGATCGTGGTGCTCGGGACGAAGAACTTCGGCTGGAACCCGAATGCGGTGCTCGGGATGTCGGACGCCGACGCGCGGGCCTACCGTGCGCGCGTGCTTCCCGATGTGGCCGAGTCGAACCGCCGGGCCCGCGAGCGCGTGCCGCCGGAGTGCTTCGTCGACGTGCTCGAGCTCGTCGCGGACGCAGACGGCCGCGTGCCGGTGCTCGCGCCGGACGGCTCGATCATCTCGGAGGACGGTGGACATCTCACCCGGGCGGGCGCGAAGTTCGTGGGGCAGCGCGCATTCACGCACCCACTGCTCGCACCGCTTCGGGAGTGAACGAGGGCGATAACCGGCTGCCATGGCAGCCTGCGGCGGACGGCCTACATCGAGGGTGCCGGCCGTGCCGATAGAACCATCCGGCCGCGCGCGTCGCGAACGGCGAACCGGTTCGCAACGAAGAGGACTTCCGTGACCACGCTGCTCGGCATCTACCTCACGCTCCTGAGCCTCTTCATCGTGTGGAAGACTGGCCGCGACGCCCTGCAGGGACGCTGCGCGCTGTTCTCGACGAGGAACTTCTTCATCCTCGGGATGCTGCTGTTCCAGTCGGTTTCCGGCGCGTTCACGATGTTCACGGACGAGTCGGAGAACTACGCCGAGGTGGCCAATCCGGAGATCACGGGCCTCGTCTTCTCCGTCGTGCTCACGCTCTTCGTGGCGCTGTTCTACCGTTTCTACGCGCGGGCCGAGTGGATCGAACGCCTTGCCGCCGGCCGGTCGTGCGTGCGGCAGACCTCCGTCGCCGGGCTCGTGGCGACGGGCATCGCGCTGACGGCGATCGGCACCGTGCTCCGCTTCGCGGGCGAGTCGATTCCGTATGTCGCGGTCATCCTGCCGCAGATCTCGGCCGGCTGCCTCTGCGGCGGCGTCGCGCTGATCGCAATGGCCTGGGCGCGCTCGAGCTTCAACCTGTTCGTGGCGGGACTCCTGCTCGTCGCCGGCGCCGGTGCCTCGGCGGTGCTCCTCGTCGGCGCGTTCGGTCGCCGCGAGATCATCGGCCTCCTCTTCGCCGTGGTCTGGGGCCTCTACTACGAGAAGTGGCGCTACATGGCGGTCACGCGGTTCCTGCCGCGCGCCATCGTCGCATCCGCGGTGATGGCCGTGGTGCTGCTCCTCTTTTCGTCCTCGCGCGAGGGCGGCGCGCGCGTCGACCGCTCGCTCGGAAGGCAGATCGAGCGCATGCTCACGATCGATCCGCGCGCGGTGCAGGAGACGGTCATGTCGTCGCTCACCGGGCAGTTCGCCGGCGGCATCAGCATGTGGATCTACGAGGCTCGGCAGGACCACGGCGGCTACTACCCGCTGCACTCGCTCTTCTACTTCGTCACGCACCCCGTGCCGCGGGACTGGTGGGCGGGCAAGCCCGAGGGCCTCGGCCTGAGCATCGTCAGCGAGGCAGGCGTGCGCGGCGTCGCGCGCGAGCACAGCTGGGGACCGGGCATGGTCGGCCATCTCGTGCACGACATCGTGTTCGTGTCGCTGCCGCTGTATGCCTTCATCCTCGGAATCGCGTTCCGATACATGGATGCGCGGACGATGTTCTCGACGCGCGATCCCGTGACGATCGTGCTCTTCGGGAGCGCGCTTGGCCAGGTCTTCGGCATGCCGCGCGGCGACCTCGGGCTGTTTGCGTTCCACATGATGAGCGCCTTCGGCGGAATCTGGCTCTTCGGCGGGTTGATCGCGCGGTTCACGATGCGCGTCGACCGGGACGCGACGGCGGACCTCCGCAGCGGCCGCAGCGAGGACGATGACCATTTCGATCCGGACGCCGATCTCGGCGAGGACGCCGAGGACTCCGTGGGCGCCGGGGAGAGCCGGCGCGACGAGCTCGCCACCCGCTGATCCGGCCGGCTACACGCCGCCGACAAGCACATCGTGCCCGGCGTCGCGGAGCGTCCGCTCGCGGCGGGCCATCTCGAGGTCGTGCTCGACCATCATGCGGGCGAGGTCCTCCACGGAAGTCCTGGGCTGCCAGCCGAGGACGGTGCGCGCCTTGGTCGCGTCGCCGAGGAGCTGCTCGACCTCCGCTGGGCGGAAGTAGCGCGGGTCGACCTCGACGAAGTCGCGGTAGTCGAGCCCGACGAGCCCGAAGGAGAGCTCGCAGAAGCGCCGCACGGAGATCATGTGTCCGGTCGCGACGACATAGTCGTCGCCGGCGGGCTGCTGCAGCATCATCCACATCGCCTCGACATAGTCGCCGGCGAACCCCCAGTCGCGGAGGGCGTCGAGGTTGCCGAGGTAGAGCTTCTTCTGCAGCCCCAGCTTGATGCGCCCGACCGCGCGCGTGATCTTGCGCGTGACGAAGGTCTCGCCGCGGCGCGGGCTCTCGTGGTTGAACAGGATGCCGCAGGAGGCGTGCATGCCGTAGCTCTCGCGGTAGTTGACGGTGATCCAGTGCCCGTACACCTTGGCGCACCCGTACGGCGAGCGGGGCCAGAACGGCGTCGTCTCGCGCTGCGGCACCTCCTGGACCTTGCCGAACATCTCGCTTGAAGAGGCCTGGTAGAAGCGGACCTGGCGGCCGCTGATGGTCTGGTGTGTGCGCACCGCCTCGAGGATCTTCAGGACGCCGATCGCGTCGACATCCGAGGTGAACACCGGCTGGTCGAAGGACACGCGGACATGGCTCTGCGCGGCGAGGTTGTAGACCTCCGTCGGCTGGACCTTCTGGAGGAGCTCCGCGAGGCAGTTGCCATCGGTCAGGTCGCCGTAGTGCAGCGACAGCGGAACGCCGCGTTCGTGGGGGTCGTGGTAGAGGTGGTCGATCCGACCTGTGTTGAAGCTCGAGGAACGGCGGATGATGCCGTGGACCTCGTACCCCTTGGCCAGCAGGAACTCCGCGAGGTAGCTCCCGTCCTGGCCTGTGATTCCGGTGACGAGGGCGCAGCGGCGCTCGGATGGGGCGGTGGGCATGGCTATGGGGCCTTTGGCGGGGTTGGCGGGCCGGTGCAAATTGCTCATCGGCATCATCCATGCGGCCGATAGAAGATTCGTTTCCATGCCGCCTGAAGACGCCCGCATCACACTCGCTGGCGCCCGTGTTGTCGTAACGGGCGGGGCAGGCTTTCTTGGTCGCGCGGTCGTCGACGCACTGCGGCGCCGCGGCGTCGGCGAACCGATCGTACCGAGGCGGCGCGAGTACGACCTCACGCGCGAGGACGATGTCGAGCGGCTCTACCGCGACGCGAGGCCCGACATCGTGCTGCATCTAGCCGCCGAGGTCGGCGGCATCGGTGCGAACCAGGCGAATCCAGGGCGCTACTTCTACGCCAACATGGCGATGTCGCTTCACATGATCGAGGCGGCGCGGCGGTCGGGGCTCCGCAAGTTCGTGCAGGTCGGGACGATCTGCGCCTACCCGAAGCACACACCCGTGCCGTTCCGTGAGGACGACCTGTGGAACGGCTACCCCGAGGAGACCAATGCGCCGTACGGCGTCGCGAAGAAGGCCGCGCTCGTGATGCTCGACGGCTACCGCCGTCAGTACGGGCTGGCGTCGAGCTATCTTCTGCCCGTGAACCTCTACGGTCCGTGGGACAACTTCGATCCGACGACTTCGCATGTGATCCCCGCCCTGATCCGCAAGTGCCTTGAGGCGGTGGAGTCCGGCCGCCCCGCGATCGACTGCTGGGGCACGGGCTCGGCGAGCCGCGAATTCCTGTTCGTCGAGGATGCCGCCGAGGGCGTCGTGCGCGCGGCGGAGCGGCTGGACGATCCCGTCCCGGTGAATCTCGGGACGGGTCGTGAGATCACGATTCGGGCGCTCGTCGAGCTGGTCGCGGACACCTGCGGATTCCACGGGGAGATCCGCTGGGACGCCTCGAAGCCGGACGGGCAGCCGAGGCGATGCGTCGATGCGGCGCGGGCGTGGGAGCTCCTCGGCTGGCGGGCCGGGACCGAGCTTGCCGACGGCCTCCGGCAGACGGTCGAGTGGTACCGTGGGAACCGCGCGCACCGGGCCGGACACGACCCATCGATGGCGGGGGGGCGCTGAGCGGCGATGCGCGTCCTGCTGATCAACCAGACCTTCTACCCTGATGTCGCCGCGACGGCGCAGCACGGGCACGACCTCGCGCGGTTCCTCGTCGCGAACGGGCATCAGGTCAGCGTGATCGCGTCGCGGTCGATCTACGGCAAGGCCGGCACCGCGCTGCCGGCGTTCGAGACCGTCGACGGAATCGAGATCCACCGCGTCGGACGGAGCATCTACGGCAAGGCCGGACTGCTCGCGCGAACGACCGACTTCGCCCTCTTCTACCTGCTGACGGCGATGAAGTCGATCCAGATCGGCCGGCACGATGTGAGCGTCTGCTTCACGACGCCGCCGTTCATCGCGCTGCTCGGGCTCGTGCTGCGCGCGCTGCGCGGGACGAAGCTCGTGTACTGGGTGATGGACCTCTATCCCGATGTGCTCGTCGTGACCGGAGTGCTGGACGAGCGCTCGCTCACGACCCGTGTCCTCGAGAGGCTGAACCGCCTTGCGCTCGCGCGGGCCGACCGGACCGTCGTGCTCGGCCGCTGCATGGAGCGCCGCGTGCTCGCGAAGGGCATCGCCCCCGGGAAGATCGAGCGGATCAACGTGTGGTCGGATGTGAACGAGATCTGTCCGCGGCCGCGGGCGGAGAATTCGTATCGCCGCGAGTGGGGTGTCGGCGAGCGGACGCTCGTGATGTACTCCGGGAACTTCGGCATCGGCCACGACGTCGACACCTTCGCAGCCGGCGCGAAGATCCTGAGTGACCGCACGGACATCATGTTCGCGTTCATCGGCGGCGGGAAGCGCAAGACGCAGCTCGTCGAGGCGATGCGCGCGCGGGGGCTGACGAACTTCATCGAGGCCGACTACCAGCCGCGCGAGCGGCTCGGCGAGCTGCTGTCCGCGGCCGACATCCATCTCGTGAGCATGATGCCGCGCTGGACGGGCGTCATGGTCCCAAGCAAGATCTACGGCACGCTCGCGGCGGAGCGGCCGGTCGTGTGGGTCGGCGGCGAGGGGACCGAGGCCGCGAGCGTCGTTCACGAGGCCGACTGCGGCTTCGTGATCGCACCCGGAGACGCGCAGGGCTTCGCCGACGCCGTGCGGCGGCTCGCCGACGACTCCGAGCTGCGGGTCGCGATGGGCCGGCGCGCGCGGCAGGCGCTCGCGGAGAAGTGGGGCGCGCCGATCGCGATGCGCCGCTGGCTGAGCCTGCTTGAGGGCGTCGTCGGCGGAAGCGCGCGGAAGGACCACTGATGGCGCTCGACGATTCGGTCGCCGCAGCGCGCCGCACGAGTCCGTACTCGGCCCGGGAGAAGCTCGGCCGAATGCTCTGGGCGTGCGTGCAGGCGACGGCGTTCCGGTGCTCGTTCCACAACTGGTACGGCGTCCGGCGCGCGCTGCTCCGTGCGTTCGGCGCGCGGATGCACGCGACGGCGAACGTGCGGCGCACCGTGACGGTCGAGTGCCCGTGGAACCTCTCGATCGGCGCGGAGAGCTCGGTCGGCGACCGCGCGATCCTCTACTGCCTCGGTCCCGTCGAGATCGGGCGCAACGTGACGGTTTCGCAGGGGGCGCACCTCTGCGCCGGGTCGCACGACTCGCGGCGACGCGCGATGCCGCTGGTCCGGCCTCCGATCCGGATCGGAGACGAGGCGTGGATCGCGGCGGATGCGTTCGTCGGCCCGGATGTGCGGGTCGGTGAAGGCGCGATCCTCGGCGCGCGCGGCGTGGCGCTCGACGATCTCGAGCCGTGGACGATCTATCTTGGCAATCCCGCGGCGAAGGTGCGCCGGCGGGAATTCGAAGGGCGCTGAGGAGGCACGATGGCGTTTCGCATCTACAACACGCTGACGAAGTCGCTCGAGGAGTTCCGGCCGCTGCACTCCGGCGGCGAGGTGACCTTCTACTCCTGCGGTCCGACGGTGTACGACGACGCGCACATCGGGAACTTCCGGTCGTTCCTCAACGCGGACATGCTGCGAAGGGCCCTCGAGCTGCACGGCCACCGCGTGCGCCATGTGATGAACATCACCGATGTCGGTCACATGACCGAGGATGACGCGGCCGACGGCGGGGGCGAGGACAAGATGGCGGTCGCGGGCCGCCGCATCGCCGAGGCGAAGAAGTCAGGAAAGCTGCCGGCGGGCTCGGACATCGATCCGTCGAACCCGTACGCGGTGGCGGAGTTCTACGCGCAGCGGTTCCTCGAGGATGCGCGGCACCTCGGGCTCAAGGTCGCCATCGAGGAGCAGAAGCACCCGGAGCTCATGCCGCGGCCGACGCGCTGCGTGCCGCAGATGGTCGCGATGGTCGAGCAGCTCGTCGCGCGCGGACATGCGTATGTCGCGCGCGACGGCGTCGTGTACTTCAGCGTGCAGAGCTTCCCGGCGTACGGCAGGCTGTCGGGCAACACGCTCGACAACCTGCGTGAGGGCGAAGGCGGACGGATCAGCGCGGAGAACCAGGCGGTCAAGCGGCATCCAGCAGACTTCATGCTGTGGAAGCCCGACCCGACGCACCTGATGCGATGGCCGAGCCCCTGGGGCGAGGGCTATCCGGGCTGGCACCTGGAGTGCAGCGCGATGGCCAAGATGCTGCTCGGCGATGAGATCGACCTTCATTCGGGCGGCGAGGACAACATCTTCCCGCACCACGAGTGCGAGGTCGCGCAGAGCTGCTGCGCGAGCGGGCGGCCGCATTTCGCGCGTGCGTGGTTCCACACGCGGCACCTGCAGGTCGAGGGCGAGAAGATGTCGAAGTCGAAGGGCAACTTCTTCACCGCGCGCGACCTGTTCGCGAAGGGCGTGACGCCGGCCGCGCTGCGGCTTGAGCTCACGCGCACGCACTACCGCACGAACTCGAACTTCACGATGCAGGGGCTGCGCGACTGCCAGCGGATGATCGACCGGTGGACGGCCGCGCGGACGGCGGCTTCGGCGCGCACGGGCGGTGCTGGCGACGGCCCATTCCAAAGGGCGTTGGCCGAGTTCAGGGACGCGGTCGGCGACGACCTCAACCTCGCGCGCGCGATGGCCGCGCTGAACACGGCGATCGGCGAGGCGCCCGCGGGCGATGCGGCGGCGGAGCTCGCCGCGCTCGACGCGATGAACTCGGTGCTGGGCGTCTTTGAGCGCAACACGGCGCTCGCGTCGGCGGCGACCGACGACCTGGCCGCGAAGGTCGAGGTCCTGCTCGAGCGCCGCAAGAATGCGCGCGCCGCGAAGGACTGGGCCGAGAGCGACAAGGTGCGCGACGAGCTCACGGCGCTTGGCGTGCGCATCAAGGATGGACCGCAGGGAACGACCTGGGAACGCGCGGTCTGATCTGCGCGCGCTCGCGCGATTTTTGTTGCCCGGCGGTCGATCTGGCCGTATATTGATCCTGTCAGCATCAAGAGCAGCGGAGCAATCCGCTCGGCAACCGAGTCTGATCCGACCACGGTGCCCAAACGATGCGGCTCGAAAACGGCTGAAAAACAGCCGGAAACGAGCACAATCGAGGATCTCCACTGATCTCGATGCTGATGCGGAGCGAACGGATGTCCGTTTGCGCGTTGCATCGGCCGATCGCCCCGCGACAACCTGAAGTGCATCCCGAGCGATGCGCGCGCCGCGCAATGCATGGCGCGCGCTCCGGCAACCGACCGCGAGGCACGGTGCCAGTTCGATGCGGGCGGCGCGTGGGAAACGCGCCGTCAACCTCGCGAAACGCGATCGCTGTGTGCTGCCCGGTTCGGGCGGCGCGCGCATCGCCGGGATGCACTTCCGATGGCCCGAAGGGGCCGAGGAGTGCGTGTCGTGACCGACTTGTCCCCGAGGGATTCCATCACGCTCAATGCGTCGGCGGCCTTCCAGTTGCTTGTTGCCGCCGAATCCGAGGCCGTGCGTGAGGCCGCGGCCGAGGCGCTCTGGCCCCGGAGGTACGCCGATCAATGCGACCTCGATTGCAGTCATCGGCCGTTCGCGACCCTGCCGTTCCCGACGCGGGTGCTGGCACTGCTGGTGGCGTCGGTCATCGCGAGGAATCCGCGCAGCTCGGGGAAGCTTGGCGTCGTGCCGCTCTACCGGTTTCTTGCGCCACCGGTCGATCGCTGGAACACCGAGGGTTCCACTGTGTTTCGCGTGCAGGACGGGCGTGCACCGCGCACCGTGTGCGATCCCTGCGGCCAGCCACGGACGCTGGCTCGCAACGCCGCGTTCGTGCTCCCCGATTCGGCTCTCGCGACGGTCATCCAGCGCTGCGACTGGGGCCAGGTCGAGCGGCAGCCCTATCAGGATGAATACCGATGGCGAGTGAGCGGAAGTGGCGCTTCCATCGATCTCAGCGGCCGGATGTGCTCGAGGATCTTCGCGGCGGGTGATTCGCCGAGGCTCCTCGATGCCTCGGGCGCTCCGCTCTCGGAGCACGCACCGAGCCTGCTGCGGATCTTCTCGGGTGCAACGATCTCGCTCGACTCGGCGCTCCTGATCCGACTTGCCGCTGGCGGGCTTTCCGGCGCCGTGATCGCGTTCGACAACCAGCTGCCGATCGTGCGCGGTCGTCGGCCGCGCGATGCGACGATCTCGCTCGAGATCGGGCCGAGTCTCGACGCACCCATCGTCGCGAGCTCCTTCAAGGGCGACCTCTCGCCGCGCTACGACCTCTCGGGAATCGTGCCGAGCCAGCGAATCCCCGTCGCCACGCTCGGCGGTCGCACCATCGACGAACTCGACGCAATCGCACGCTCGGTTGGCGTGTGGCACGGCAGCAGAATCCGCGGTTCGTTCCATCATCATCCGCTCCGCACGCCGGCCGCGCCGGAGGTGGCACACCATGCCGTGGCGTGATGGAAGCGGACAAGAGGCGGCGATCGATTACCTGATGAACCGAAGGGTCCGAGGAGGCGGGCGTCCCGACGGGCTGCTCGACCGCACCCTGCTGGCGTATCCGGATGCGTTTGGAGCAGAACTCGCGCAGCCGCTCGCGGAGGCGAGGGCACTTGTCCTTCGCGATGGAGATGCGCATTCGCGCGATATCCTGGCCGAGGAGCAGCATGGAACCTCGAGGGACGGTGAGATCCGGCGGACGCGACTCATCCTCGCGAGGCGCCCGCAGGCGATCGAGCAGGCCGCGCCCGCGCTTGTCCGCGTGAGCGAGCGGATGCTCATCGCGCTGGCGCACCCCGTACCGGGCGCCGCGCATCGCCTCGCGGTGCGGATCCAGTTGGAACTGCATCCCGAGGTCGCGCATGTCTCGGCGAGCCGCTGCGAACCCGGCGCAGATCTGCTCGCCGAGTGGGCCGCGCTTGGCCACACCGCACCCCCGCACGCGGTGTGGACCTGCGAGCCACCCGGCTGGTGCATCGGAGGCGAGGAACTCGCGCTCGCGATCGAGGTCCTGCCGAATGCCAGCGGATTCAGCGACGCGTGGCACATCGCCCACTCGGGTGCGGCACGCGCACTCGTGCTCGACCGGTCGTTGGATCCGGTGCGCGCCGACCCTGTCTGGCGGGCCGGCAGGGTGATGCCATCGGGATGGTCTCACCTGTGTGGGGATCGCACGATGGGCTCGTCGCCGCCCACCATGCCCAATGGGGCTCCGTATCCCGCGACACATGTCCGCGTACCCGACGACGACCTCTTCGCGGCCTGCGCGGCGCGGTCGTGGGCCGGTTCCCTGCGCGACTCGGTCTGGCTCAGGCGGCGCGACGACTTCAGGCTGCTCGTCGGAGGAAGCACGACAACCCACGGAATGAATGGAGAGATCCGATGACACCGACACAGATCCGTGCCAATCTCGACGCACTTTGGAACACCCGCTGGCCCGCATTCATCTGGGGACCGCCGGGCGTCGGAAAGTCCGCGATCGTGGCGCAGCTCGCTCGCGAGCGCGGCCTCGAACTCGTCGACATTCGTGCACCGCTGCTCGACC
>Ga0209770_10000184_pt1 | contig 37378 bp, 23 predicted proteins | sample LauGreSu1BDMLBDD_2_FD_187572 | JGI IMG/M metagenome (GOLD analysis project Ga0209770, IMG submission 187572) | Freshwater lake microbial communities from Lake Michigan, USA - Su13.BD.MLB.DD (SPAdes) (version 2) | ecosystem: Environmental > Aquatic > Freshwater > Lake | place: Lake Michigan, USA... | reverse complement strand
CAAGCCTTGCTCCAGGGGCTTATTCCGTAACCGTTACCGATGCCAACGGATGTACTGCTGTCGACAACGTTACCATCACCGAACCTGCATTGTTGGTTGCCACCGCAACTTCCACCAACGTCACGTGCAACGGGTTGAATAACGGAACAGCTAGCGTGACTGAAACCGGGGGAACGGCTCCTTACACCTACTTATGGAGCAATGGTCCAACCACCGCTAACGTTTCAAGCCTTGCTCCAGGGGCTTATTCCGTAACCGTTACCGATGCCAACGGATGTACTGCTGTCGACAACGTTACCATCACCGAACCTGCATTGTTGGTTGCCACCGCAACTTCCACCAACGTCACGTGTAACGGGTTGAATAACGGAACGGCTAGCGTGACTGAAACCGGGGGAACGGCTCCTTACACCTATTTATGGAGCAATGGTCCAACCAACGCTAACGTTTCAAGCCTTGCTCCAGGGGCTTATTCCGTAACCGTTACCGATGCCAACGGATGTACTGCCGTCGACAACGTTACCATCACCGAACCTGCATTGTTGGTTGCCACCGCAACTTCCACCAACGTCACGTGCAACGGGTTGAATAACGGAACGGCTATAGTGACTGAAACCGGGGGAACGGCGCCTTACACCTACTTATGGAGCAATGGTCCAACCACCGCAAACGTTTCAAACCTTGCACCAGGAACTTATTCAGTTATTGTTTCCGATGCCAACGGATGTACTGCTGTTGACAACGTTACCATCACCGAGCCTACTTTACTGGTTGCTACGACATCTTCCACCAACATTACGTGCAATGGATTGAATAATGGATCTGCCAGCGTTATCGGCTCAGGAGGAACCGCTCCTTTCACCTATTCATGGAGCAATGGTCCTACCACCGCAAACGTTTCGAACCTTGCACCAGGAACTTATTCAGTTACTGTTACCGATGCCAACGGGTGCACCGTTACCTCTAGCGTTACGATTACACAACCAACTTCAGTGGTCGCAAACTCAAGCGTTACACAAACCATTTTGTGCAACGGAGGCACGGGACAAATTAGTGTAACTGCCACTGGAGGAACGCTTCCTTACAGCGGTATTGGCGTGAATACGGTTGTTGCTGGGACCTACACCTACACAGTATCTGACGCTAACGGTTGTAGTAATTCAACGACCATAAGCATCACTGAACCTACGGCACTTACCCTAAGTATTGTTGGAATTGATCCTTTATGTAATGGTAACAGTAACGGCTCTGCAACAGCGACGGTTAACGGTGGAACCGCTCCTTACACCTATTCGTGGACTAACGGTTCATTGACCAACCAGGCGGTAGGATTATCGGCGGGTAGTTATTCCGTTATAGTAACGGATGCTAACGGATGCCAAATCAATGGAAATATCATCCTAAATCAACCTGGAACCTTGTCGGCAAGCAGCGCTGTAACAAGCCCAATACTCTGTTTTGGCGGATCGGGGCAAGTGACTGTATCTGCTAACGGTGGAACTTTACCTTACACTGGAACCGGTGTATTTAATGTAGTCACAGGAAACAACAGCTATACCGTCACGGATGCGAATGGATGTACAGCGAGCACCTCAATCATCGTTCCGCAACCAACCCAGGTGATTGCCTCATCGGCCATTGCATCTCCGATACCGTGCTTTGGAGGCAATGGAAATATTATCGTTACTGCAACCGGTGGTACACCTACTTACACGGGAACAGGATCCTTCAGTGTACCGGCTGGAACCTATACCTACACGGTTACCGATGCCAATGGATGTACGAACGCAACCACCATCACCATCACTCAACCGAGCGCATTAACTCCAGCGGCCAATATTACTACAGCAATCCCTTGTTTTGGAGGAACCGGAACTGTAACGGTAAGTGCCATTGGAGGTACTCCAACCTATAATGGAACGGGGAACTTCACTGCAACAGCAGGGATTCAAAACTATACCGTTACAGACGCCAACGGATGTTCTGCCTCCGTTTCTATCAACGTTGTCCAACCCTCCTTACTTACTTCAAGCATAAATAGCCAGAATGTAACATGTAACGGACTCAATAATGGTTCCGCCACCGTAACTGCTGCTGGGGGAACACCGGTATATAGCTACTTATGGAGTAATGGTAATACAACCTCAACGGCAACTAACCTAAGCCCTGGAGCTTATTCTGTTACGGTAACAGATGCTAATGGATGCCAAAGTGTATCAAATGTGGTTATTACCCAACCAACCCTTCTAACCAGTTCGTTAACGCAAACCAGCAATGTTCTATGCTTCGGAGGAACCGCCAATGTTTTTGTAGCTGCCAATGGAGGAACTGCACCTTACACAGGAACTGGAACGTTTAGCGTAGTGGCAGGGAACACCTTCTTTACCGTATCGGATGCCAATGGATGTACCTCGACATCTTCAATTTTGATAACCCAACCACCTCAACTAATTGCAAGCGCCAGCCAAATCAGCCCAATCCTTTGCTTTGGAGGACAAGCGATTGTTACCGTAAGTGGAAATGGCGGAACACCTTCCTACACTGGAACGGGAAGTTTCAACTCCTTTGCTGGAAATAATACCTATACGATTCAGGATGCCAACGGATGTACTGCATCTTCAACCATCAATATTACCCAACCGAGTGATGTAACTGCAACATTTAATAATTCAAATGTTACTTGTTTTGGCTTTACCAACGGTGCATCAACCGCCTCCGTTTCTGGAGGAACCCCGGGTTATACTTACTTGTGGTCAACTGGGTCGACCATCAATAGTATATCCGCCCAACCCGCTGGAACCTACACGTTACAAGTTACGGATAACAATGGGTGTATATTCAATTTTAATACTACCATAACACAACCTGCACTTTTAGTTTCGACGGCGAATATCATATTGCCTATAGCATGCTTTGGTGGTCAAGCCATTGTGTTAGTGAACGGAGCTGGTGGTACTCCTCCATACTCAGGAAATGGAACCTTTTTTGAATTTGCAGGAACCTACACCTACACGCTTACCGACCAAAATGGATGTACAGGTTCGACTACAATCAACGTACCTCAACCTGCTCCATTTATAGCTACCGCAACCATTACTAATCCGATTCCTTGCAACGGCGGACAAGCAACAGTAGTTGTTACCGGTACAGGAGGAACGGCGCCATACACCGGTACTGGAACTTTTAATGTTACAGCAGGAACCTATACCTACACGCTGATTGATGCCAACGGTTGTACTGCAACAACCACCATAACGGTTACGCAACCAGCCGTTTTGAACGCTACTGCTACCATTATTAGCCCCATTTTGTGTAACGGAGGAAGTGCTACGGTGCAAGTTACGGCAACCGGGGGTTCGATTCCTTATAGCGGAGTTGGTAACTTCAGCATTGTAGCTGGTAATTATACGTATCTCGTATCCGATGCGAATGGATGCAATACTTCTGTAAGCATCAATGTGCCGCAACCAACACTTTTAGTAACCAATGTAATTCCTACCAATATTTCTTGCTTTGGTGCAAATGATGGAAGTGCCATAGTTTTCAATAGCGGAGGAACACCACCACTATCCATTTTATGGTCTAATGGGGCTACTACCAACAGCATAAGTAATCTTGCTCCCGGAAATTACAACGTCACGGTTACGGATGCCAACGGATGTCAAAACATTAATAACTTCACCATAACTCAACCTAACGTACTTGTTGCGACTGCGGTAGAGCTCACCCCTATTTTGTGCTTTGGAGGAAATGCTATTGTTAATGTTTCCGCTACAGGGGGCACCAATCCATATTCAGGAACTGGCAATTTCTTCCCGGTTGCAGGAACCTATTCATACATCGTTTCTGATGCACAGGGTTGTTCCGATACCGCCAGCATTACGATTACGCAACCGACACAGCTGACTGCGGTAGCAACCATTATATCTACGGTACCATGTTTTGGCGGTCAGGCTCAAATTAATATTGCTGCGGTGGGTGGTGTTGCACCTTATACTGGAGTTGGTAACTTCAACGTGAGTGCTGGAAATCAATCGTTCACGGTAACCGATGCCAACGGATGTGCATTTACTGTGAATTTGTTTATTGCACAACCTGCCATTTTAAGTTCTGTTATGACATCACAAAATGTGACATGTTTCAATGCAGGTAACGGTACCGCAACAGTTACTCCCAACGGAGGAACGCCTGGATATCAATATTTATGGTCTAACGGACAAACAACCGCTACTGCTACGAATTTAGTTCCTGGTTTATACAGTGTAAACATCACCGACACCAATGGTTGTCAAACAACGAATCAAGTTACTATAACCCAACCTACAGTTCTCCAAGTAAATTCGAGTTTAAGTACCCCAGTATTTTGTTTCGGAGGAACGGCAACGGTGAATGTCTCTGCCTCAGGAGGTACGGCACCATACACAGGAACAGGATCCTTCCAACAAGGGGCTGGAACAACCACGTATTATGTAACAGATGCCAATGGGTGTTTGGATTCTACAACGATTACCGTAAATCAACCGGCTCCGCTGATTGCATCGGTACTGCAAACTTCAACTGTCTTGTGTTTTGGAGGTACTGCAACGGTGGATGTAACGGCGATTGGTGGAACGCCTAACTACACTGGTACGGGAACCTTTACCGTAGCTGCAGGATGGAATACCTTTAACGTTACGGACAATTACGGTTGTTTAGATACCATTTCCATTTTTGTTTCCCAACCAACCTTATTGGTGGCAAATTCAACCTTAATCTCGCCTATTTTGTGTAACGGTGGAAATGCGGTAATTGACATCACTGCAACGGGCGGTACACCTTCATACACTGGAACAGGTAACCTTACCGTGACCGCGGGAACGTATACGTACACCGTAACTGATGCCAATGGTTGTACGGCAAATACTACCATTACCGTTAATCAACCTGCTATTTTACAAGCCGTTGCCACAGTAACGTCACCGATTGTATGTAACGGAGGAACTGGAACCATTACAGTTTCTGGAGTTGGTGGTACGGCACCATATACTGGTGTTGGTTCTTTCAATGTTCCAGCAGGAACATATACCTACAACCTTGTGGATGCAAACGGTTGTCAGGCGAGCGTTACCATCACACTAAATCAACCGCCTGTTTTAAGCATCAGCTTAACTCAAATTAATGTGAACTGTAACGGATTTGCTACGGGTAGTATTACCGCAAACCCTGCCGGTGGACAAGGACCTTATTCTTATCTATGGAGCAATGGACAAACAAGTCAAACGATTAGTAATTTAATTGCAGGAACCTACACTGTGTTAGTAACTGACAATTTAGGTTGTACGATCAATGGTAGCGCAACGATTACACAACCTGCCGCACCAATTCTACTTCAAGAAACCCATGTCAATGTCCTTTGTTTTGGCAACAATACTGGCTCTATTAACCTTACCGTTAGTGGGGGCACCTCACCTTATTCTTATCAGTGGTCTAACGGCTCCACCAACCAAGACATCAACAACCTCATCGCTGGAACGTATAATGTGACGGTAACGGACGCCAACGGTTGTACAGCCGTGTTGAGTGTGAACGTTACCCAACCGGCACTACCTTTATCCGTCGGATACACAGTCAGCAATGTGAGTTGCTTTGGACTGGCAGATGGTGCAATAGATGTAACCCCTCTTGGTGGAACAGGACCTTTTACTTACTTCTGGACTACAGGTCAAACATCCGAGGACTTAAATAATGTGCCTCCTGGAACATATATAGTCGCCATTACCGATGCAAATAACTGCGTCGCTGCGGCTCAAATTGTTGTCACGCAACCATCGGCACCTTTATCTGGAACTATTACCCAAAATCCGATCAGCTGTTATGGTTATAACGATGGTCAATTAACTGCGAACGCGTCAGGAGGAACTGCACCTTACAACTACCTGTGGTCGCCAACAGGTCAAACCGGTAGTATAGCCAGTTTATTAGGTCCAGGAAATTATATAGTGACCATAACCGACGCGAACGGATGTACGGCTGTAACGAACGATGTTTTGGCAAGTCCTCCACCTCTTATTGCTAACTTTACCGTAAGTGATAATGTGGTTTGTTTGCCTTCTACAGTAACATTTACGAACTCAAGTATCGGAACCTTTAATACGGTTCTATGGACTTTCTCGAATGGAACGACCTATTCCAGCAATCAATTCACGGCAAATTTCACCAATTTAGGATGTGTAGATGTGACCATGCTAATCACCAGTGCTAATGGATGTACTGCGGATACTACCATCAACAGCGCGGTTTGTGTGGTGCCTGGACCGACTGCAGCGTTCAGTACTGTTACGCCCGAAATCGACTTTGTAACGGGCGAGCTCGAATTCATTAACAATTCTCAAAACTACACCGGATCCGTTTGGCAATTTGGCGATGGTGGAAGTTCCATTTTAGATAATCCAATCCATACTTATCCACCGTATACCATCGATAATTACAATGTAACCTTGGTGGTTTATGATGCCAACGGTTGTACGGATACAGTTACGGGAATTGTTGAAAGCAACGATGTTGTGAGGCTAACCGTTCCTAATGCTTTCACGCCGAACGGAGACGGCTTAAACGATGTCTTTACGCCGGTAATTAGCAATTCGACGCAAGTGAAATACTATCGATTTGAGGTGTACAATCGTTGGGGACAAATCGTATTTGAAAGCAACAAGCCTGGCGATGGTTGGGATGGAAAATACAAAGGAAAACTGGTACAATTCGGAACTTATACATGGAAAGTCAGTTACGATGTTACTGATCAAGGAAGCACCAATGCTGATGGTCATGTTACCTTAGTTAAATAACCGTTCCTTGTAGAGAAATCTCTTTTGAATAGATTCAAAAGGTCGATAAATGTAATAGGCAAAACCCGCATTGACACGAATTTTTTCTACGTATTTGTGATACATGCGGTGTTTAGTAATGATTTGACCGTTGTTTAAATTCACATCACCCAAATAGGTTATTCCGTCTTTTTCAAATACAGCATATATTTTACCTGTTACAGGATCTTTTATCATGTTGCGACGCCAACCTGTTCGGTCTTTGTGGTAATGAAAATACAAGCCCATCGAACGGATTAATTCACCAAACCTATTATAAACCCAAATTTTATCGGAAGGGAAATCAAAAACGTATACGCTGTCGCCTACCTTGAATAAAGGCGCGTATGGTACTTTGTAGTAAATCGACTGGGTAAAATAGTTAGCCCCAACCCAAATTTGCGCATCAATTCCGGTTTCAATTTCTTTCTGCTTCGCCCACAAGCGTGTTCGAACATCCACCCATTTATATTCCGAGCGGTACAATTCCATCATGAGCGAGTCCTCTATATGGACAATTTTGCGATAAGCTGAATCGATTAAATCCAAGGTAAAATAATCGAAGGCAGGATAGTATTCATTAAAATTGGAAAAGAAAAACTTAGAGCTTGTTGTATCCACAATAGGAAGAATATAATCTAAAAAATACGTTCTTGGGATGGTTTGCAACCTGAGTGAATCTCCTTTTGAATTCACATTGATCACGTTTTCCTGGCAAAGTACATGGATGTTGTTACGATAATCTTTAATGAGATTGATTCCTACGTCGTTCAAGGTTAGGCTGTCAATAATCGTATTTCCATCGAATAAAAAGATGGAATTATGATGACCAGTTCGTTTTGGATAAACCAACAAAATAAAGTCTCCGTTTTGATTGATTTCAAAATCTGCCACATGAAAATCCTTCGAATTATATACCGTGTCTGGAATCCCGGGTGGTTTAACCGTTACTGTTTGTTGGGTTTGTCGTTTAATGGGCTTTAGTAAAATTTTCACCTCTATTGAGTCCTGAGAATTTTGAAGAAACGTTTTTCGAAGGGTCTGAGGATCATACATCGGATGTTGAACATAAAAAACCACTTCATCGCGTTCATCGATATGGTCCATCGATACCTTAAATCGTCCATTCAAATCCGTTTTAACCGATAAAAGACAATCTTTCCATTGGATATTTATTTCGGCATTTGGAATGGGTTCTAACGTTTGTTTATCCAAGGTTATCATGGAAATAACCTGACTTCGTAAACTCAGCGGTAAAATTGCGAGAAAAATTAGGAATACATTACGCATAGTTCCGTGAGAACTAACGTAGTTTCTCAACATATCTATCTTAAACGAAATAGTTCCAATTAAAAATATCTTCGGTTTGTCCAATTTTCAATCCCGACAAATATTCCTTTAAACGGTTGGAAATTTGGCGTGTTTCTACCGGTGGAAGTTGATAGTCCGTACCTTCATGACCAATGAGTGCAAATTGCGCTAGAGTTGCAGCAGTTCCTGCGCCAAAAGCATCTTGTAACCGGCCGGACTTAGCGGCATTAATCACTTCTTCCACCGAAATTTTTCGTTCTTCTACTTGAATTCCCCAATGCTGAGCAAGTTCTAAAATCGATCGTTTTGTCACCCCCCTCAGAATGGTATCTTCGTCTTCAGATGGCGTAATTAAAACATCATCGATCACGAACAAGATGTTCATGGTTCCTGATTCTTCGATGAACTTATGTTCCTTTGCATCCGTCCAAACTAATTGGTGATACCCTTGGTCTTGGGCAAATTTTGCGGGATACAAGCTCGCTCCATAATTCCCAGCAGCTTTAGCTCTACCTACTCCCCCGCGTGCTGCACGCGTAAAATAAGGTTCAATTTTCACCCGAACCAGTTCTGAATAATACGTTCCTACCGGCGAGAGCAGGATCATGAACTTATAAGTTTCTGAAGGCTTTATTCCAACCCAATGGTCGGTGGCAAACATGTAAGGACGAATGTACAAGGAATGACCTTCCAGGGCTGAAACCCACGCTTGATCAACTTCTACTAATTTACGAACGAGTTCCACAAATAAATCCTCTGGGACTTGAGGCATGCACATGCGTTCAGCTGATTCATTAAACCTTTTTGCGTTCATGTCAGGACGAAAAACCGAAACTCTGCCATCCACATGTCGGTAGGCCTTTAAACCTTCAAATATTGACTGGCCATAATGAATGGAGGACATGGCTGGGTGCATTGGAATGTTTTGAAATGGAAGTATCTGTGGATCTTGCCATGTACCATTTTCATAATCCATTACCAACATGTGGTCCGTAAAGACTTTACCAAAAGCTAAATTTTGCCAATCCACTTTGAAAACAGCAGATTCTCCAACTTTATCAACGCTTAATTTTAGTTCCGTTAAAGCCATGCCTAGAATATTTACAGCGAATATACGCCGAATAAACAATGTTGGCAACAAATTATCGTTAAGGTCGATTAAATAGTACATTTACTGGTCTAAATGGAAATGCAGCTCTCACCGAAAGAAATACTGAAGAAATATTGGGGTTTTGACGACTTTCGCTCCTCTCAAGTTGCGATTATCGACGATGCGTTACAGGGGAAGGATGTTCTTGCTTTATTGCCTACTGGAGGAGGAAAATCCATTTGTTTTCAAGTTCCTGGCCTTGCCTCGGGTAAATTAACCGTAGTTATTTCGCCGTTGATCGCGTTAATGGAAGATCAAGTGCGTAACTTGAAGTCACGCAATATAAGGGCCGTGGCTATTTCTAGCGCCTTAACTCCAAGGGATAATGAACGATTAATCCAGAATGCATCCGTTGGAGCTTACGACTTTATGTACGTTTCACCGGAACGGATTCAAACCTCTTTTTTTCAGGAGAAATTCCGGCACATGCCCATTGGATTGTTGGTTATTGATGAGGCGCATTGCATTTCTGAATGGGGGCACGATTTTCGTCCTGCCTATCGCAATATCCGAGTTTTGCGAGAATTGCGTCCGGAAGTAGCAATAATGGCTTTAACGGCAACAGCCACTTCCGAAGTAATACAGGATATTGAAGAGCAATTACAGTTACGCCATTCAAGCTTACATCTTTCCAGTTTTCATCGAAAAAACTTGCGGTATGAAGTCATTCATACGCCCAACAAGTTGGCCAGCGTGCTTGCTTATTGTAATGGAAAAGAGCACCTATGTGGAATTGTTTATTGCAGCACTAGAAAAGCCGTTAAAGATCTATTAAAAGTTTTTCTTTCCAATAAAATATCAGCAAGTATTTACCATGGGGGAATGAGTGCAGAAGAACGAAGTACTTCCCTTGCGAAATGGATGCGTGGCGAGGTCGCGGTTATGATTGCAACCAATGCCTTTGGGATGGGAATCGATAAACCAAACGTGCGTTACGTGCTTCACTTCGACTTCCCAGAATCATTGGAAGCATATGTGCAAGAAGCAGGAAGAGGCGGAAGAGATGGCCTCCCTTCCAGGGCGATCGCATTTGTAGAAGGAAATGAAAAGTTACTATTCCATGAGCGGACAGAACATAAATTCCCCGCGTTGAATTTGGTCAAAGAAACTTTTATTCTCTTATTAAATGAATTAAGAATTGCCATTGGTTCAGGAAAAAATGAGACGTACGACATCGACCTAATGGCTTTTGCGAAAACCCATGACATCCCTTACATCGTGCTTTTTAACCTGTTGAAAATTCTCGAATTAAGCGAAGAATTAATCCTGGATGAAAGCACTCATCACCCTGCGCAAATTCGAATCAATCTTCAGGGTTTGGATTTATACAATGTTCAAATAGCTCACCCAACAACATTTCCTTTACTTCAGTTGATTTCGCGCGCTACCTCCGAGGATACTTCAACGAAAGTTAACGTCAATTTAGAATTATGGGCAAGGCACTTACGGAGTACCTTAGAAGACCTGGAGGGACAACTTGATTTTTTGGTTCGGCAAGGTATCATTGAATACCAACCTTACAGTAAACTTCCCAAAATCACCTTTTTGAAAGAGCGTAGGCCAGATCACCACCTTCAATTAAGCTTTGAATCTTGCGAAAAACGAAAACAAACCTATATCAAGAAAAGTCAAGCCGTACTCGCATACCTTGAAAGTGAACAATGTCGAACAAAAAGCATCTTGGCTTATTTCAACGAAACGTCTGAAGATTGTGGCGAATGCGATGTATGCTTTCGTACGAAAATTGAGTCGGATCAATTAGAAACTTTTATTCTTGAAGCTTTAGCCCTCCCTCTTTCTTATACTGAACTATGCGAACGAGTACCTATTCACAAAGAGGATTTAAAGATGCTTTTGAGAAACATGCAGCTAACCCAAAAAATTCAGCTCATAGAGGGTAAATTCTACGTCTAAATTCTCTTTTTTTGCCCATAAAACCCGCCTTCCCTTGGGGAGTACCGCACCTTTTTGTTGTTGCATTCGTGTCGTTCGTTGCCGGATTTCTCATAATCACCCCCGAATACACAGCCAATTATCTATCCGGTCTTGCAGGGCTGACTCTGGTGTTGTTGAGTCCTAAAATCCGTCCTTTCCCACTCTATATCACCTGCTTTTCCTTTGGTTTCTTTCTTCTGGGCTGTTTTGCAGTACCAGAACATTCAGAGGCGAACCCACAAAAATGCTATGGTTTAGAGATCCTTAAATTCACGCAAAAGAACCACCATGCTACTGGCACTGCGCGAATATATATCAACCATGCTGGAAAATTCATTCCTCAACCTTTAAGGGTGAAATTCAGGATGAAAAGCCTTCAAGCAAGTTTAAAGGAAGGTCAAATTCTTGCCGTAACGGGCAAGCTCCATCCCATACAATCTTCCGGAAATCCTGGAGCTTTTGATGCCGTTTCTTATTACAGCAATCAAGGAATAATCTATGAAATACGTGCAGATTCGGGCATAGTAAAAATAGGAAGCAAAGGGGGTATCCTCTATGCAATCAATACATTAAGAAATAGCCTTGGCGATCTATTCGATAACCAAATGAATGCTGAGGAGGCTGGAATTGCCAAAGCCTTACTGTTGGGAGATTCGCGCGACATAGATTCGATGAGTAAGCATGCTTTTGCAACAACGGGCTCAGTACATGTGCTAGCCGTTTCTGGGATGCATGTTGTGCTATTCGTTGAATTGCTGATGATATTTTTTCAATGTTTTAGCCGTTTCATCAACCGGACAACTGCAATTGTTTTAGGAATGATCCTTGTGTGGTTTTATGCCCTACTTACAGGATTTTCACCGAGTGTGGTACGCGCCGTTCTTATGTTTACGGTCGTACATCTTGGTCAAATACTTGGCCGTCAATCGAACGCCAACCATTCGGTAATAGCCTGTGCTTTTATCATGGTAGCCCTAGATCCAACATGCTTTAACGACATAGGTTTTCAGCTTTCCTTTTTGGCGGTATTAGGGATCATCCATTTTAATGCTCCCGTTGAACAACTAATATCCTTCAAAAACAAGGCAAGCACTTTCCTTTGGAAGGCTACCTCTGTAACACTGGCCGCCCAAATTTTAACGGTTCCGCTAACCCTATATTATTTCCATTACTTCCCCAATTACTTTCTATTGGCCAACCTTGGCGTAGCACTACTATCGACAGTGCTCATGTACCTTGGGTTCATTTACCTAGCCGTATGTTGGATTCCAGGTATTGGCGCATTGGCTTCACAATTATTCTCGTTGGTTATTCAACTGCTCAATTCTTTTGTTCGCTGCATCGCTCAACTTCCTGGAGCCCTAGAAGGAGGATTCAACCTTTCACTCATGGATACTGGAATATTGATGATTTCCATGGTTTTCCTGTTTCATAAAAAAATGAAGCTGATGGTTCGGATAATTCCCATTACCGTGATCATGATGATCCTTTCGATTCGACGCAATTCCCACCGAGAAGAAAACCATATATTCCTAGTAAAATGCCACTATCCATGCATTATCATTAAAAATGGAAGCCAATGCAGGATTATTGCGCCTGAGCGTCTAAATCGCACGCGAGAAAATCCTTTGGGAACAGTCGTTGAAGATTATCAAAAATTGTATCCTTGCACCGTCATCGATACCCTATGGGTCAAGGACCAGCAAAATATACATTACCGAGGTTTAAACATCCTCTATTCCAAAAATACGGTAAGTATCGAAGGTAAGAGGGTCTATTGGAACATCGATTATTCCAACTTCAACCATTGGAAACTTAGCAGTGGAAAGTGGAAGCAGGACTTTACTCCGTTTAAAATCGTTCGATAATTCTACCCTTTTTTCAACAGGAATTTTACAGCCTCTGCAGCATTTAAAAACCCACCGGTTATCGAAATCTCTGTCAATTTAGCTTTCTTTTTCGTTCCAGGTATAATTACGTTCTTTTTATACGGAGTGGTCGTCTTCATGAGCAAATCCTTGACTTCAACGGCACTCAAATTGGGGAAATAACTTCGAATAAGTGCCGCAACCCCAGCGGTTGCAGGACAGGCCATGGAGGTACCTGATGCGTCTTCGTACTTAGCATCGGGAACGGTAGAATAAATGTCCACACCTGGTGCAAAAAAATCAACCGTAGTTGCACCATAATTCGAGAACTCGGCAATAATTTTTTTAGAACTTTTGCTGCTGCTTGATGCCCCCACCTCAATCCAGTTTGCGAAGGTAGCCCCTGAATTCGCTTTGCGCGTTGGAAACGATGTCTCGATATCCTTGTTTTTAGATTCGTTACCTGCTGCATGGATAAGTAAAACATCGTGATCTAAAGCGTATTGAATCGCTTCATCCACATATTCTTTGTGCAACACGTAATATTTACCAAAGGACATATTAATAACCTTGGCTCCATTATCCACCGCATAACGTATCGCATTAGCAACGTCTTTATCGCGTTCGTCACCGTTGGGAACTGCCCTCAAGACCATGATTTGAACGTTCGCTGCAATACCGTCAATGCCCACCCCATTACCTCTGCTGGCTCCAATGATGCCTGACACATGGGTGCCATGCATTGCATCAGGTCCTTCATAGCGGTTGCAACCGTAATATCGGTTAGATAGGTCCAAAGGATTATCTCCAACAACAGCTCTTCTTAAGCTGTCCGCATCAACGTTGGCCATTTTCATTTGACCTTCCATTGAGCTTTTCGCACTCGCTAATTCAGCCTCCAATTGCTCGGGCGAATAGGCCAACAGAATGACTCCCATGCGTTTTTTTATGCGTTCCTCCATGGCGTTTGTCGGTACATACTTTTTATTGGTTTCTTTGCTGAAGGGCGCTCCGGTTTGATTTTTAACGTTGTTGATGTAGTCGGATAACAGTTTTACATTTTGATACGACATTTGAGTTTGCATGACCTCACTGTCGTAGGTGCTTCTCAATTTTTTATACTTGGCAAAGCGCTCTGAATCGGCTCCGCTCAATTTCGTGGTATCCTTACCTTGAAAATAAGCTCTTTCTATGAAAACTAATCGTTTTAACTCGGAGGCTTCGTCGCCAATATCTTCAACTTTTCCTCCTAGAAATGACCAACCATGGACGTCATCGATGTATCCGTTATGGTCATCGTCTTTTCCATTTCCTGGCACTTCTCCTTTATTCACCCAAATAACCTCTTTAAGGTCTGGGTGATCTGTTTCTACTCCGCTATCTATAACGCCAACAATTACAGGAACCGACTTGCGTCCCTGGAGTAATCGATACGCCTCTTCTGCAGCTGTTCCATAGATTCCGTCTTCTTTCGGACTTTTAAGGTACCAATTTAGCGGTGCTTTAGGCTGGGCTAAAGCCGTTGTGGTACTGTAAATAATTAGAGCAGGAATGAAGAGTAATCGTTTCATAATTTTCAATTTATTGATTGCGAAGGTAGTTATTTCATCAATTCTATTCCGAACTCATGGGTAAAATCAACCTTTTCAAAAAAGAATTGTTTTATTTTTGCCTCTCAAAAAAACACACACCATGATTCACACAAAGTGCCTAATAATAGGTTCAGGACCTGCAGGCTACACGGCAGCAATATATGCTGCTCGTGCCGAAATGAAACCGTTAATGTACGAAGGGTTGCAACCTGGAGGACAACTCACCACAACGAATGAAGTGGAAAATTTTCCGGGTTATCCTGAAGGAGTAACGGGGCCTGAAATGATGGTTCAGTTGCGAAATCAAGCCTTGCGTTTTGAAACCGATATTCGATCAGGATTTATCAACAGGGTCGATTTTTCGGGTGCAATTCATAAATGTTGGGCCGATGACGGTACGGAAATCCATGCAGATACGGTCATTATAGCTACTGGGGCATCGGCAAAATACCTCGGACTTCCCAGCGAACAGCATTACCTGCAAATGGGAGGTGGCGTTTCAGCTTGTGCAGTGTGCGATGGTTTCTTTTACCGAGGACAAGAAACGGTAATTGTTGGTGCAGGGGATTCAGCCTGTGAAGAAGCACACTACCTTTCCAAACTTTGCACGAAGGTTACCATGCTCGTTCGAAAAGATGATTTTAGAGCCTCAAAAATTATGGCTGATCGCGTTAAAAAAACATCGAACATTGAAATTCTTTACAATACTGAAACAATAGAAGTCTTGGGTGACGGACAACTCGTGAATGGTGTGAAGGTGAAAAACAACCTTACTCAAGAGGAAAGTACTATACCGTGTACTGGTTTTTTCGTGGCGATTGGACACACTCCTAACACGGATATTTTTAAAGATTTTATCAATTTAGATGAGACTGGGTACATCAAATATGCTCAACCGGGATCGTCCAAAACAAATATTGACGGAGTTTTTGTTTCAGGAGATGCGGCAGATAAAACATACCGTCAGGCGATTACGGCAGCAGGAACAGGATGCATGGCCGCTTTGGACGCCGAGCGGTATTTGGCCAGTAAGCATTAACTTTCAAAAAAGTCACACTTTCTTTCTTCGATATCAAAGTATCAACTAAATTTGCCACGACTAACCCTTCCAAAATATGGACACCGGCTCAAACCTTAATTATATTCCTTTATTGATGCAAGTAGCGGTTGCTGCAGGTTTTGTAGTATTTACGCTGTTTGCCACACACATGCTAACACCAAGGGTAAAGACCAAGAAAAAAGAAGAAAACTTTGAATGTGGAATTGAAGGACAAGGAAACGCTCGTTTTCCAGTGTCCATTCGTTATTTCATGACAGCCATACTTTTTGTTTTATTCGATGTTGAGGTAATCTTCTTTTATCCCTATGCGGTTAACTTTCATCAATTGAAAATGGAAGGGCTTTTAGCAGTGGTCATGTTTGTTGGCTTCTTCCTTGTCGGTTTTATGTATGTCCTTAAAAAAGGTGCTTTAGAATGGGAAAAATAGAAGATCTCGAAGTAATCAATGGGGAAGGTTATCAATTAACCACCCTGGATAAAGCAGTGGCTTTAGCGCGCGCTAATTCCGTGTGGCCCCTCCCTTTTGCAACTTCTTGTTGCGGGATTGAATTCATGGCTACCATGGGATCCATGTACGATTTATCGCGCTTTGGTATGGAAAGAATGAGTTTCACGCCGCGTCAGTCCGATCTGCTCATTGTTGCCGGGACAATTTCAAAGAAATTAGGTCCAGTGCTTCAAAAAGTGTACGAACAAATGGCCGAACCCAAATGGGTTCTTTCGGTGGGTGCATGCGCTTCTTCTGGAGGAATTTTCGATACCTACAGCGTATTGCAAGGTATTGACCGAATCATTCCCGTAGATGTTTATGTACCAGGTTGCCCTCCTCGTCCCGAACAAATTATCGATGGGGTAATGAATATTCACCGCTTGGTAAAACATGAACCCATGCGACGTCGGTACAGCGAGGAATACCGACATTTATTGAGCGAATATAAAATCGAAGTAACCAATGCAGAAAATGACAAATAGTGCGTTAGCAGAGGCCTTGAATTCCCTGCTTGGCGAACGAATTGTTACAAGCGAGGAGTTGTACGATACATTGGTAGTTGAGGTATCTTCGGCTGATGCCTTTTCGGTCATTGAAACCTTGAAATTAGACCCAAAGTTATCGTTCAATTTTCTCACCTTGATTGGTGGTGTACATTACCCGGAAAATCCAGGTAGAGAACTTTGCGTGGTGTACCATCTTCACAGTTGGAAAAATGCCATTAGGTTGCGCATCAAAGCTTATTTACCTGCAGAAAATCCATCCATACAGAGTTTAACTTCGTTGTATGAAACAGCAAACTGGATGGAACGTGAAACCTTCGATTTTTTTGGAATCAAGTTTGAAAATCACCCCAACTTAACGCGGATTCTGAACATGGATGACATGGATTACCACCCCATGTTAAAAGAGCACCCGCTAGAAGATGGTACCCGTGAAGATAAAGACGATCGCTTTTTTGGCCGCTAATTAACTTTCTGAAGATGAACGCAAACGATAACCTTATTCGACTTTCCAACGGCCAAGTTTTATCCAAAGAAACGATTGACGGCGACATTGCCACCATTAACTTTGGTCCAACTCACCCTGCAACCCATGGAATATTTCAGAACATCTTGACGGTTGACGGTGAGAAAATCTTAAATTCTGTGCAAACCGTTGGTTACATCCACCGCGCCTTTGAAAAACTCGCCGAACGTCGTCCGTACAACCAAATTACGCCCATTACCGACCGATTGAATTATTGCTCCTCTCCTATTAACAATTTGGGTTGGCACATGACGGTGGAAAAATTACTTCAGGTAAAGGTTCCGAAGCGAGTGGATTACATGCGTGTCATCATCATGGAACTTGCCCGAATCGCGGATCACTTAATTTGTGATTCCATTATTGGCGTTGATACCGGTGCATTAACCAGTTTCTTTTACCCTTTTTCTGAACGGGAAAAAATATACGAACTCTACGAAGAAATGTGCGGTGCGCGTTTGACCACCAATATGGGGCGTATCGGAGGTTTTGATAAGGACTTCAATCCTGTTTTTCACGCGAAACTCAAAGAATTCATCCGTACTTTTCCTGCGGCTTTTGAAGAATGGAATGGAATGCTAGAGCGCAATAGAATTTTCATGGACCGAACCAAAGGGGCTGGACCTATTTCTGCAGAACGAGCCTTAGCCTATGGATTTACTGGACCAAACTTAAGAGCAGCTGGCGTAGACTACGATGTACGAGTAATGCATCCTTATTCATCCTACGAAGATTTCGATTTCATCATTCCTGTTGGGGTGAATGGAGATACTTACGACCGCTTCATGGTACGTCAAGAAGAAATCCGTCAAAGCCTTCGCATCATTGAGCAAGCGTATAACAATTTACCCGAAGGCCCCTTCCACGCGGAAGTACCCGAGTTTTTCTTGCCGGATAAAAAAGACGTGTACAACAACATGGAAGCCTTGATTTACCATTTTAAAATCATCATGGGAGAATCTGAAGTGCCGGTTGGGGAAGTTTACCATAGCGTTGAAGGCGGAAACGGAGAATTGGGGTATTATCTAATCAGTGATGGTGGACGATCTCCGTACAGGCTGCAGTTTCGCCGACCTTGTTTTATTTATTACCAAGCTTATCCCGAGATGATTACGGGATCGAATATCAGCGATGCCGTTATCACCTTGAGCAGCATCAACGTTATAGCAGGAGAATTAGATGCATAAATTATGAGCCATTCCACCAAACCCATGTTATCCGCTGAACCTGTTGAATTTTCAGGAGAATTACTCGCCAAAATGGAGGAGGCCAAAAACCTTTTCCCCAACGGCAAGGAAAAAAGTGCCTTATTAAAAATGCTGCATTTAGCTCAGGCAGAATTCGGTTGGGTTAGCGTACCTACCATGGACAAAATTGCCGATCTTTTATCGATTCAGCCCGTTGAGGTCTATGAAGTGGCAACGTTCTACACCATGTTTCACCTTGAACCGGTAGGTAAATATGTTTTTGAGGTTTGCCGAACGGGACCATGCATGCTGGTTGGAAGTGACCAATTAATTGAACACATAGGCAAAAAATTGAACATAGGTATGGGTGAAACAACCTCGGATGGCTTGTTTACCTTAAAAACCGCTGAATGTTTAGGCGGTTGTGGGTATGGTCCATTGCTTCAATGCAGGCATCGTTTTCACGAACATTTAACCCCCGAAAAAGTAGACGAACTCATCGAACAATACAAGCGAGGTGAAATAGAACCTGGAGCCTTATGAAAAGCAGAAAATTACTTTTAGAGCATTTGGACGTTCCCGGAATACAGGGGATTGAAACGTATGTAAAACAAGGCGGATATACTACTCTCGAGAAGGCGCTCAAAAAAATGAGCCCAGACGAGGTGGTGGAAGAAGTTAAAAAATCGGGCCTTCGAGGACGTGGTGGAGCAGGATTCCCCACAGGACTTAAATGGTCTTTTTTGGCGAAACCCGAAGGAATTCCTCGTTACTTAGTGTGCAACGCGGACGAATCCGAACCTGGAACGTTCAAAGACCGTTACTTAATGGAAAAAATCCCCCATCTTTTAGTGGAAGGAATGATTTTATCCTCGTACGCTCTTGGTGCAAATACCTCGTACATCTACATCCGCGGGGAATTCATGTACGTCTTAGAAATTTTACAAAAAGCCATTCAAGAAGCCTATGCTAAAGGGTACCTTGGTAAAAACATTTTCGGAAGTGGATTTGACCATGATTTGGTGGTTACTCCCGGTGGAGGGGCCTACATTTGCGGCGAAGAAACCGCCCTACTCGAATCGTTAGAAGGTAAACGAGGTAATCCTAGAATCAAACCCCCTTTTCCCGCAGTGAAAGGTTTGTGGGCAAGTCCTACGGTTGTGAACAACGTGGAATCCATTGCCGCCGTTGTGCCGATTATCCGAGACGGAGGCGATGCGTATGCTTCCATTGGCATTGGAAAAAGTACCGGAACAAAACTGATTTCTGCTTGCGGAAATTTAGCCCGTCCGGGAGTTTATGAAATCGAACTGGGCTTGAGCGTTGAAGAATTCATTTACGGGGACGACTATTGCCGCGGAATTGCAAACGGTAAAAAGTTAAAGGCCTGTGTTCCAGGAGGTTCATCGGTTCCGATTCTCCCCCACTTTTTGGTCACTAAAACTGCAGCAGGAGAAAACCGTTTGATGACCTATGAAAGCCTTGCCGACGGAGGATTCCAAAGCGGATCCATGTTGGGTTCAGGAGGATTTATAGTCTTCGACGAGGATCAGTGCATCGTTCGAAATACCTGGAATTTCACCCGATTTTACGCCCATGAATCGTGCGGTCAGTGCTCGCCTTGCCGAGAGGGAACCGGGTGGATGGAAAAAGTTCTTCACCGCTTAGAGACCGGAAAAGGTCAAATGCACGACATCGATTTATTGGCAGACATCAATAAAAAAATCGAAGGCAATACCATTTGTCCTTTGGGTGATGCAGCGGCGTGGCCAGTTGCAGCAGCGATTCGCCATTTCCGAGAAGAATTCGAATGGCATGTTACTCATCCAGAAGAGGCGCAAAAAAGAAATTACGGTTTAATTCAGCAACCCGTTGTTGCATAATATTTAGGTATGGTTAAAGTAACAATAGATGGTATTGAAGTTTCGGTTGAACCCGGAACGACCATTCTCAATGCTGCACGTCAAATTGGTGGTGATGCAGTGCCCCCTGCCATGTGCTACTACAGTAAATTACCAGGTACCGGAGGAAAGTGTCGAACTTGCTTAGTAGAAGTTGCTGCTGGATCAGCAGCGGACCCGCGCCCTATGCCTAAGTTGGTGGCTTCATGTTCAACCCCCGTTCAAGACGGAATGGTTGTGAACAACAAAACTAGCGAACGTGTGCACAACAACCGCGGAGGAGTCGTCGAATTTTTGCTCGCAAACCATCCTTTGGATTGTCCCATTTGCGATCAAGCGGGAGAATGCCATCTACAAGATTTAGGTTATGAACACGGTAGTGCGAAAACAAGGTACGAAGAAGAGCGACGAACTTTTGACCCCATTGATATAGGGAATAAAATCAAGTTGCACATGAACCGTTGCATCCTGTGTTATCGATGCGTATTTGTTGCGAACCAACTAACGGACCAACGAGTTCACGGAGTAATGCACCGTGGAGAACACGCCGAAATTTCCACGTACATCGAAAAAGCGGTAGAGAACGATTTCTCTGGAAATATGATTGACGTATGTCCTGTGGGTGCCTTAACTGACCGAACCTTCCGATTTAAAAGCCGTGTTTGGTTTCTAAAACCGATGGAGGCCGAGAGAAGTTGCACGAAATGCTGCGGAAAAGCGGTCGTTTGGATGTTTGGCAACGAAATTTACCGAATTACCGCTCGCAAAGATAAGTACGGCGAAGTAGAAGAAATCGATCAGAAAACAGCTTGGCTTTGCAACGACTGCCGGTTTGAGAAAAAAGACGCTGCGGATTGGAACATTCTTGGACCGAGGGTTATTAACCGACAATCGGTTATTTCGCAAGGAAAGTATGCTACCACGATTGATAAACCCGTAAAACGTATTGGATAATGGAGACTTTTTACTGGCTTGACAAATTGGTGCTCGTTGTTTTGCTTTTCCTTATTTCCTTGGGAATTGCTGCTTATCAAACCTATTTCGAACGAAAATTGGCGGCATGGATTCAGGACCGTGTTGGACCGGATCGTGCCGGACCCTTTGGAATATTGCAACCGATAGCCGACGGTGTAAAAATGTTCATGAAAGAAGATTTTACGCCTTCCAATGCGGACCGATGGTTGTTTATCCTTGGTCCAGGAATTGCGATGTTCACCTCGTTAATTACAAGTGCGATTATACCTTGGGGCCCCAATTTGCATTTATTTGGGAGAGAAATTTCGTTGCAAGTTGCGGAGATAAACATTGGAATTCTCTTCGCATTTGGAATCATATCCATTGGAGTATACGGAATTATGATTGGTGGTTGGGCTTCGAACAACAAATACTCGTTGTTTGGTGCGATTCGAGCATCATCGCAAATGATTTCCTATGAACTGGCTATGGGGATTTCTGCCATCACCATCATCATGATTTCGGGCAGTCTGAACTTGCGGGAAATTGTAGAAAGCCAGCATGGGTTGAACTGGAATATATGGTATCAGCCTGTTGCATTTATTGTTTTCTTCATTTGTGCTTTAGCAGAAACCAACCGTGCCCCATTCGATTTACCGGAATGTGAAAACGAATTGATTGGTGGATATCACACTGAATATAGTTCCATGAAGTTGGGCCTATTTCTCTTTTCGGAATATGTAGCCATGTTTGTTTCTTCAGCCATTATGGCAATTCTATTTTTCGGAGGTTATAATTTCCCCGGAATGGATGCATTGGCCGACACACCAAACCTGCTTGCGATCATTGGGGTGTCTGTATTTTTTGCCAAAATTTTTGCATTGATCTTCGTGTTCATGTGGATTCGCTGGACCCTACCCCGATTTCGTTTTGATCAATTAATGCATTTAGGGTGGAAAGTTCTCATACCTATTGCACTAATCAACATGTTGATTACTGGTTTCGTTGTTGCATTTTATCACCATTGGTTTTAATTGAGTTATGGAGTCACTAACAAATAGAAAGAAAGTCGTTTCCGACAAGCCCATGACCTTCGTTGAGAAATTGTACCTGCCTGCCATCGTAAAAGGCATGATAGTTACCTTCAAGCATATGTTGAAGCGGCGTAAGACCGTCAAATACCCAGAGGAAACGCGAGAATTTGCTCCGATATACCGCGGAATGCATGTGCTAAAACGGGACGAACAAGGACGCGAAAACTGCACGGCGTGCGGACTATGTGCCGTGGCATGTCCTGCCGAGGCCATAACCATGACATCTGCAGAGCGAACCAAGGATCAAGCGCATTTATACCGGGAAGAGAAATATGCAGTAACTTACGAAATTAACATGCTTCGTTGTATTTTTTGCGGTTTGTGCGAAGAAGCCTGTCCGAAAGAAGCGGTATTCCTAACCGACCGATTGGTGCCAACCCAATTTGAAAGGGGTGAATTTATCTACGGAAAGGATAAATTGGTGGAACCAGTTGACAGCCGTATCGATATAACTCAACGACAATTTACCGGTAAACGAACGAAGGTATGATGGCAACTATAATAACTCAAATTCTTGGGGCTCTAACGGTGGCTTCTGCCATGATGGTTGTCCTTAGCAAACACCCCGTGCGCAGTGTATTGTACTTGGTGGTAACGTTTTTCTTTATTTCGGGATTGTACATCATGATGAATGCCCAATTTTTGGCCATTGTTAACCTCATTGTTTATGCGGGTGCTATCATGGTGTTGTTTCTTTTCGTGCTGATGCTTTTGAATTTGAATAAAGAAGCTGAACCGCAAACCGCTCCTTTAGTGAGAATCATGGCTGCAGTGGCAGGGGGTCTTTTGTTCGTGGTTCTGATAGCGGCTATCAAAGACGAAGTGTTGGTTAACTCGGACTCCAATGGTGCAAAAATATCGAACATAGGTTTAGTGGAGAATTTAGGTCACACCCTATTCACCAAATACATTGTGCCTTTTGAAATATCCAGCATCCTTTTCATTTCCGCCATGGTTGGTGCGATTTTACTTGCGAAAAGGGATAAACAAATCAACGACTAATCATGGAAAATACAGCCTCTATAGATATTAATTTTTACATCATTTTAGCAACATTGCTTTTTGCTATTGGTGCTTTTGGGGTAATGGTGCGTAGAAACATGATTGTTTTATTGATGTGCATCGAATTAATGCTTAATGCGGTCAATTTACTCATGGTGGCATTTTCCAATAAATATGCGAACCCTGATGCTCAAATTTTTGTATTTTTCATCATCGTGGTCGCTGCTGCAGAAGCAACAGTAGGATTATCGATTTTAATCCTCGCCTACCGTCAATTACGTTCCATTGACGTTAACTTATTCAATAAACTCAAAGGCTAATCATGAACATTGCAGAACTAATCATTGCCTTAATAATGCTGCCGCTCGCTGGCGCTTTCATTAACGGGGTTTTTGGCAAGTCCCTTTCCAAAAGTCTGTCAGGAGTCATAGGTACAATGGCCATTGCCGGAAGTTTTATCCTTGCGCTTTTCTTATTTAATCAAATTGAAAACCCGCACATTGTTACGCTTTTTCGTTTAGTAGATGTTGGTTCTGTTCAAATCAATGTAAATTTTCTCGTTGATCATTTATCCATTTGGATGACCCTCATCATTACGGGAATAGGGACCTTAATACATCTTTTCTCAATGGGGTATATGAAAGAAGACGGGGGATACTATAAGTTTTTTACCTATCTAAACCTCTTCATTTTCGCCATGTTGCTTCTGGTACTCGGGGGCAATTATTTTGTTTTATTTTTTGGATGGGAAGGAGTAGGAATTTGTTCTTTCTTATTAATAGGTTTTCATTACAACGACCAGCAAAAAGGTATCGCAAATGGACTGGCGGCACGAAAGGCTTTTGTAATGAATCGAATCGGAGATGTTGGTTTAATCTTGGCGATGTTCATGTTGCTCAATCAATTTGGCACCTTGGATTTCCATACCATCAACACAACCGTTAGTGGAAATATTGCTCAAAACACAACGGATCATCCTGCATTGATTGTTCTTACCCTTAGTTTATTTTTGGCTGCGACGGGTAAGAGCGCACAAATTCCGTTGTTTACCTGGTTGCCCGATGCGATGGCGGGACCTACCCCTGTATCGGCATTAATCCATGCTGCTACGATGGTTACCGCGGGTATTTATCTTGTTGTTCGATCAAATTTCCTATTTGAATTGGTACCGTTTACCCAAGAAATTTTATTGTACATAGGTTTAGCCACCTCTTTGGTTGCAGCATTTATGGCTTTGCGCCAAAACGACATCAAAAAGGTTCTTGCCTATTCCACGGTATCACAGCTTGGACTTATGGTAGTTGCTTTGGGGTTGGGAGCCTACACTGCCGCTATTTTCCACGTCACAACCCATGCTTTTTTCAAGGCACTGTTGTTCTTAGGTTCTGGAAGCGTCATCCATGGTCTGCATCATGAACAGGATATCCGGAAAATGGGTGGGCTGCGTAAGATAATGCCCATAACCCATGTGACATTTTTGATAGGAACCTTAGCAATTTCTGGAATTCCATTGCTATCAGGTTTCTTTTCCAAGGATGAAATCATAGGCCATTTATACGAACACAACGTGGCCCTGTATATTCTCTTAATGATTTCAGTGCTGATGACTGCAATTTATATGTTTCGTCTTTATTTCCTTACCTTTCACGGAAGCTTTCGAGGGGACGAACATACCCTCAAACATGCCCATGAAAGTCCGTTGAACATGACGCTACCCTTGATCATTCTAGCCGTATTATCGGTCGTTGGAGGAATTATTAACCTACCTGGTCTTTACCTGCATGATTCAGCGCATTGGCTGAACGAATATTTGTCAAAAGTGCCAGGCCTTGATGTTTTACCACACCACGCTCCGGAGCAAGGAATTACGCTTATGTTGATGGGCATTGCCTCGGTAATGAGCATTGGAACTTTGATTTGGGCTTACCGCAATTATGTTCAGAAGGGAAACCTCGCCAAACAAGAAGAGAACTTGTCAGGCTGGGAACGCCTATCGAATCGGAAGCTCTTTTGGGATGAGGTATATCACACCGTGTTTGTCCAACCTGTACTTTGGATATCTCGTCAACTGAACCACATGATTGAAATACGAGGACTACGCGCAGGGGTATTCGGATTGGCTCGCGGGATATCAAATCTTGGGCAACCCTTGGCAAAATTGCAAAACGGCTTAGTATCCAGTTACTTATTTTGGATGGTGCTTGGGCTCATCTTATTGTTCGGAATTAATTTATTAAACACCTTATAATTTGGAACTGATTCTTCTCCCCCTTCTTGCCGGTTTTATTTCCTTTTTTATTCCAAAAAAGTGGTCTAAATGGTCGGCGTTGTTGTTTGGTGGTCTTTCACTCGCCTTGGTAATCAATCACCTCATAAGTTTCGACCCAAAGGCAACAATGGAACTATTTGCTCCCCAGAAAGTTACCTTGGGAGAACTGACCCTCACCTTTAAAATGGCATTAGATGGTATGGGATTCGTTATGCTCGCATTGAGCAATCTCGTGTTTTTTCTGGTCGCATTAGGGAATTTTAACCGTGAAGAAGGATCTTCTCCTTTATTTAATGGTTTAATGTTTTTAATGCAATGGGGTATCAATGGCTTGTTTTGCTCGCAGGATGCGGTACTGTTTTACATGTTCTGGGAATTCGCACTTATCCCAATTTTCTTGATCCTGTACTGGTTTGGAGCGAAAGACAACCAGAAAAACCTCCTCAAGTTCTTTGTCTACACCCTCTTTGGCTCCTTGTTCATGTTGTTATCCATTTTGGCTTGGGCAAGCTTTTCGAATTCCTTAGGATACGACGACTTAGCTACAGCATCCGTACCACTTAAATATTCTTGCTGGATATTCTCCGGATTTTTACTAGCGTTTGCGGTAAAAATACCCTTATTTCCTTTCCATACATGGCAAGCCCCCACCTATTCAACCGCTCCAATGGCAGGGACCATGCTCCTTTCGGCAATTATGCTTAAGATGGCGCTTTTCGGAATGATAAAATGGATGATTCCGCTGAATTATAATGCCTTAGAAACTTACCAATTACCGGTTATAATTTTAGGATTAATAGGAATCCTTTACGGTGCTTTTATCGCAATAAATGAAACCAATATTCGGAAAATATTTGCCTATGCTTCGTTAAGCCATTTGGGGCTTATTGTCGCAGGAATCATGTTATTTACGGAGGAATCCTTGAAGACATCGGTACTGCAAATGGTGAACCACAGTTTAATCGCTGTTGGTTTATTTCTCTGCGCAGATTTTCTAGAAAAACGATTTAAAACGTCGGACATTCAGGCTATGGGTGGATTAATAAAACAAGCTCCCAAGTTCGGTTTTTGGTTCGCTGTTATGGTCCTTGTTTCATTGTCTGTACCTTTAACCGCTGGATTTATAGGTGAATTTTTCCTCATCAAATCGCTTTTCTTCTATGACGCATGGATTGGTATTGCGGCTTCACTTACCCTGATTTTAGGGGCTGTTTACATGATACGTGCCTTTCAAACAAGCGCCATGGGTCCAAGTGTTTTGGAAGAAAGCACTGATTTAACTTGGAATGAATGGGCCGTATTTGGCATCATTGGAGTTGTAACCTTATACCTTGGAATTCAACCCAACGCAGTATTTAACCTTATAGAGCCAAGTATTCAAACCTTACTTCAAGTGGAAGGTACCACATTTAACTTCTTCTAACATGGATGCATTACTTATACTATTCATTTTTGGACTGATCTCCTTGTTTTTAGGGATTGCTAAAAAACAGCAACTTGCCTTGATAACCAATGTGTCGGGATTGACGCTGGCGTTTTTATCTCTTGCCTATCATGGTACTTACGAATCTCCTTTAAAAAGCTACGAAAATGCTTTACAATTCACGGGACAAGAACTGTTATTAGGTATGTTATGCATATTATTCACAGGGTTTATTCTCCTCTTTAATCATAGCAAAGATGTTGCGCAAGACCAGCATTACGCCGATTTAAGTTCATTAAAAATGTTTTCGTTAACCGGAGCCTTATGCCTAATCGGCTTCAAAGACTTCTTCATGTTCTTCATAGGTTTGGAAATTTTATCCATTCCCGTTTATGTATTAGTAGGAAGCCGCAAAGGTGTTTTAGTGTCAGCAGAAGCCTCATTGAAGTACTTTTTTATGGGGGCGTTTTCAACCGCGATCCTTTTATTTGGCATTGCCCTTGTTTTTGGTGCCACCGGTTCCTTTGATATGGAAACCATTGGATCTGTAATACAACAAAATGCTTTCAACGGTGAGGTTCTTTTAATACCCGGGGTATTGCTCATTTTGGCTTCGCTCCTTTTTAAACTCGGAGCTTTTCCTTTTCATTTTTGGACGGCAGATGTATACCAAGGAAGTTCTTTTCCTGTTTTAGCTTACATGTCAACAACGGTCAAGATTGCGGCATTCATAGCAGCCGTGAAATTGATTGGCAGCACTTTTAGCTCCTTGGGAACCGCTTGGGAATTGTCCCTAAGCATCTTCATTGCCATTTCCTTGTTCCTAGGTTATATTTCGGCGCTCCGTCAGACTTCCTTGAAACGTATTTTAGCCTTTTCCGGAATCAGCAATACGGGAATTGGACTTCTTTCTGTTTTGAGCGGAGCAGAATTTGGTGAGAGGAATCTGATTCTCTTTCTACTTTCGTACGGCGCAAGTTCGCTCATTCTAATGGTAATACTTCAAACTACCAATTCGGAGGACGATGAAATCTCTGGTCTAAAAGGTTTAGGTTATAAAAATCCCCTGCTCGGTGTTTCAGCGCTCGTTGCACTTCTTTCGTTAGCAGGGATTCCACCTTTCACAGGTTTTTTTGGAAAAATGTTGCTCATACAGGACATCCTTTTGGTGCATCCTATGATGGCAATTTTAGCAATACTCAGCTCAGCCATTGGAGCCTTTCTATACATCAGGTTAATTCTGCTTTTATTTAACCAAGAAATGGATGGTGTTAAAATCAATATTAGCCCGCTTTCAACAACCGTTTTATGTACCTCAATACTTTGCTTAATTGGAGGTTGGCTGATTCTGTACATTTAATGGTAATTAATTAATAGCCAAAGGTTAAGATTATTTCATAGGCGCTTTACGAAAAATTAATATCTTTGTGAAAATTAATTTTCGTTGGAATGAAATCCTACCCTATTAAGCAGAAATTAGCCCTTGTTTTCCTGTCCTTATCCTCCATGTTTTTGGCACAACCTATCGCCAATAACGATAATGTTACAGGGAATGAAGACCAAATAATCACCTTAAATGCTGTTCAATCAAACGATGTATCCAATGGTGGATCGCTTGTATTATCAAGCATCGATTTGAATATTGCGCTTCCTGGAAATCAGTCTTTCGCCAGTAGCACCAATGGGCAATGGACTGTCGACTATCAGACAGGGAACGTACTCTTTGTGCCAAACTTACATTTCAATGGAACCGAAAGCCTTAACTACACGATTCAAAACTCCTTGGGACAAACTTCCAATATCGCACAAATAAGTGTGGTGGTTAATGCGGTTAACGATGCGCCGGTTACTTTTAACAATTACATTTCTTCTGTTGAAGACGGACCAATACTGAACGGGAACCTTCTTTCCAACGGTGATTACGACATCGAGAATACGGCGATCTCTTGTGCCTTAGTACCAGTAAATAATGCCAACAACGGCACATTCACCATCGCAGCCAATGGCAATTTCACTTACCTTGCCAACGCCAATTTCTATGGAGTAGATACCGTGGTTGTTTCTGTGTGTGATAACGGATCTCCCCTACCAGCGGCTTGCAGCCATGACACCTTGTTCATTAACATTGCGTCCATCAATGACGCACCGGTTTTGGTCAACGATGCATATACGGTTAATGCTAACTCAAGCACTTACTTGATGCCTCTCATTAACGATTCCGATGTCGATAATCCCCTATTGCTTTCTTCGTTGTCCATGCTTTACGGACCTTTGAATGGAACAGCCTTGGTAGTAGGTGGGCAAATTCTTTATACCTGCAACCCCGGTTACAGCGGTTTAGACTCTATTTATTATCAAATCTGTGATTCGGCAACGCCTTTGGTAAATGCGTGCAGTCAGGCATGGATACACATTACGGTGTCGGCTTGTGCCCTCAACCCCGCGACCGACTGCGATGGAGATGGCGTTATCAATGCAACAGAGTTGGTTGACAACACTGATCCTAATGATCCTTGCGACTATTTGAGTTCTAGCCAAACTTTAACGGTTGGAGCCCTGTGGGTGAATGCCGATTGCGACGGCGATGGATACACCAACGGTGTTGAACTTGGAATGGGATACGATTTAAACGATGAATGCAGTTTTCCATTTATAGCACAGAATGCCACTCCATCCTTGAATTGGAATTCACTGGATTGCGATGGCGACGGGGTTACGAATGGAAATGAGATACAAAATGGAACCGATGGCACCAATGCATGTTCGCTTTATGCTATCAGCATTACGTTGACTCCCTCTAATGCTTGGTTGGCCGACGATTGCGACGGTGATGGCGTAACGAACGGAGATGAAATTGGCGACAACACTAATCCTACCAATGCTTGTTCACTATTGCCTGCAAGTGTAACCTTACCCATTGATAGCCTTTGGTACTTTTTAGATTGCGACGGTGACGGTGTTCAAAATGCGGATGAATTGCAAGACAGTACGTATTATTTAGATGTGTGCAATTACCTAGCAAGCAGCATCACGATGCCTCAAACATCCGATTGGATGAACGAAGATTGCGACGGAGATGGCGTGTTAAACGGCGACGAGCTTACGGATAACACGAATCCGCAAAGTGGTTGTGAATTTTTAGCTTCCAGTCAAACCGTACCTACAAGTCCGGAATGGAATGCTTGGGATTGCGACGAGGACGGAGTGACTAATGCTACTGAAGTTGTAGATAATACCAACTTCAACGATCCGTGCAGTTTTATTGCTGGAAGCATCACGTTGCCAATAGGTGCTGGATACACCAATGCTGATTGCGATGGCGACGGTTTAATCAACAGTGTTGAAAGTTCATTAGCGACAGAAATCTTTAATCCCGACACCGACGGGGATGGCGTGAATGATGGCGCTGAAGTAAATCAAGGAAGCGACCCGTTAGACCCATGTGATCCGGCACCAACACAATCCTACTGTATTTTAAACTTCCCGGAAGGAATTTCTCCGAACGGAGATGGTAAAAATGATACTTGGACCATAACCGGTGCAGATTACTTTGAAAAAAACCACCTACACATCTTTAATCGATTCGGTACGGAAGTTTATCACAAAGAAAACTACACCAATGAATTTGTTGGAAAAGCAAATGTTTCAACGCTCGGAGGCGAACTTTTACCCGATGGAACTTATTTCTATGTTTTTGATAAAAACAACGGCGAAGAAGCCGTAACAGGTTATTTATACATCAAGAACTAAGATTTACAATACAGGAAACGTTATGAAAAAAATTATCATACTCGCTGCATTATTCATTGGCAACTTGGTTAATGCGCAACAAGACCCTCAATTTACACAGTACTTTGATAACTTCTTGCACGTGAACCCCGCTTATGCAGGAAGTTCAGGCATGTTAAGTGCTAATGCCATTCACCGACAACAATGGGTTGGTTTTCAGGGCGCACCGCAATCAACTACGTTAAGCCTTCACACACCATTGAACTATCGTTCAGTAGGCCTTGGATTCACTGTGGTAAACGATATTATTGGCCCCATAAATCAAACCATGATCTATGCTGATTTCTCCTACACATTGAAACTGGGCAAAACAGCAAGATTGGCCTTAGGATTGAAGGGTGGGATTAATATGTTGAATGTTAAAACTGATGCATTCCAAAATGTTCAAGCGAATGATCCGGCCTTTACCAACGTTCAAAATCAAATAAACCCCAATGTAGGTTTTGGTGTGTACTATCATGATGAGCATTTTTTCCTTGGCTTAAGTTCACCTCGGATCATGGAAGCATCTAGCAATTCCCCTACATACCGCGAACAACGTCATTATTTTGGAATAGTAGGTGGTGTTTTTCCGGTGAGTACGAAATGGAAACTTCGTCCCAGTGTTCAGGTAAAAGCTTCCATGGGTGCCCCTTTGAGCATGGATCTCTCACTTGCTGGTATTTTCAATGATAAACTATGGATTGGTGCCATGAATCGCTGGAACGCAGCTGCTGGTGGTTTTGTTCAATATCAAATCTGTCGTCAATTCAGGCTTGGACTTGCTTCAGAATTCGGTATGACCCCCATCCGAAACTATAATAATGGGACTTTTGAAGTTATGATGTCATACGACTTCAATTACAAGAAAACAGACGTTAAATCCCCCAGATACTTTTAAGTTTTAAACCATGAGATTTTACCTTACATTTTTTGTTTTATTCGCCTTTATTGCGGGAACTTTTTCACAAGTTGAAAATCCTTTTTTCTCCACCTCGAACGTTCAATTCAACAGCGATGTTGCCGAGGTTGGGGCGTACAAAAACACCAAAAACAATTCGATTATCCTCGTTTCGGGTCGCCCGTGGGGTATCGTAAAACGCGTTGATAGCCAAGAACAGTATTTTTTAAATTATTTTGAAGTGGATCGAACCAACCAGAAAGTTGGAGGGTTTCAAAAGGCTTCTAACAGCAAGTTCAACGAAGGAGCACTTTGTTTTACGCCGGATGGTAGCCGTGTCTTTTTCACCCGAAATGCAAAAAAGGTAAATGCCTCTTCGAAAAAAAGAGAGCTTATGTTATTTACCGCCAGCGTTAGCAAAAGCGGAAAGTGGAAGAATATTTCGCCCTGCAACATCAATAATGCGAAATATTCCATTGGACATCCTGCGGTTAGTCCCGATGGACAACATCTTGTTTTTGCCTCGGACATGCCTGGTGGACAAGGGGGAACCGATCTTTACATGTCGAATATCGAATCCAATGGAACTTTGAGTTCTCCCGTTAATTTGGGTTCAAAAATCAACACCTCGGGAAATGAAATGTTTCCATGGTACAATGCAGAAAATCAATTGTTTTTTGCATCCAACGGCCTTCAAGGACTGGGAGGATATGATTTATTCGTAACAGAAATTCGCGAAGGGAAAGAACCCTTTAGCCCGATGAACCTGCAAGCTCCCATCAACAGCAGCTCTGACGACATCGCGATTTCGTACCACGAAGACATGAAAGGTTTTTTCAGTTCGAATCGAACCAACAAAAACGACGACATCTATGGTTTCACGCAACTTCGTCCGATTGTATTTAAAGTGGTTATGAGCGGCACCGTAACCAATGCTAATACAAGCGACACCTTAAAAGAGGCGGAATTATCCATTATTAATGCCAAAGGTGAGTTGGTTGCAACAGTGGTTACGGATGCGAAAGGATTCTATTCTGTTAATCTTGAGCCAGATCAAAAATATACGGTTGAGGTTAAGAAAACAGAACACAAGGAAGAGAGCTTTCAATTGAACACGGATTTCAATACCCCTAAGGTGAAGCAAAATGTACAATTGGAAGGGAGGCCTAATATCAGTTATGAAGGAAAGGTGACGGATACCAAAACCGGTGAAGGGCTTTTTAACGTAAAAATCACTATGAAGGATTTATCAACCGGCCAAGTGGTTTTAATCGGACAAACGGATAGTTCAGGTAACTTTACCAAGCGTTTCGAAAACTTAACCTATGGCAAGGCCCAAAGATTCGAAATTAAATTGGAGAAAAAAGACTATGCACCCAAAACCACCGAATTCAGCTTTGAACCCAAAATAAGCGGAGACGTCAGCATTAACTCGTTAACCGACTTGAGCATTGGAAAAGTAGAGGTCGGAGTTGATTTATCCAAGATCATGGATTTAGGGGACATTTATTTTGACTACGGTCGTTACGATATTCGTCAGGACGCTTCGGTTCAATTGGATAAGATTGTGAGCATCATGAACGAGTACCCCGCCATGGTGATTGAATTAGGTTCCCACACCGATTGCCGTGGTGCAAAGGATGCCAACAAGAAACTTTCGGATAATCGAGCAAAGGCCTCAGCCGACTACATTAAAAGCAGAATCTCTAACCCAACTCGTATTTCAGGTGTAGGCTACGGCGAAGCTAAACTTAAAGTCAATTTCCTTGTGAAGGAAAAGTAGTTTCCAACTGTCCGGAGGAGGAACATGCGAAAAACCGTAGGACAGAGTTCATTGTGAAGAAGGTGAAGTAATCCTTTAAAACGGCATTGAAAAGCACCTTAGGGTGTTTTTTTTTTAAATACCTACCCCTAAACAACAGCACTTTTTTCTCTTACACAACCATAAAATTCCTTTTAAAATAAAGCTTATCTGAAATTGTATGACACGTATTGCTTTTTGTTACACACCCTAAATTGCACAAAAAACCGTTAAATCATAATATCCTTACATCCAGTTTTAAATCAACCACATGAGCAAGTTCTTTTCTACATTACTTTTCCTTTCACTTCTTTCCCAATTTGCTGCACAAACTCCAGGAATGATTGTTCAACCTGCGACAGGGGCTGGAGCGACCATTTTTGATCCCAACGGAGATGGCTACGTTTCCCAGACAACTGGGGGTTTTGTTGCAGACGACCAATTGGAAAGTGAAATACCTTTTACTTCGCTCATTTTTCCCGGTACTGAACCCATCGGGGACATTAACAACGGACCAAATTGTGGATTCACTGATTTCGTAGATCAAGGCGACCGAGATCCCGCTCAAAAATACCTTAGTCCTGCCGGTAACTGGTTATTTCGACTGCGCCTTGGAGGTATTGCACCCAACGCAAAAAGCTACTCCATACTTATTGATACGGATGGATTATTTGGAAATACAGGAAGTTTTGCTGATCCAAATTACACGCTTGATAATCCCGGCTTTGAAATTGAAATTGTATTAGCAACCCACTTCGGTGTCTTCGTTTATGACATACGGAATACAGTACCCAACTGTTCACCCGTAATTTCCTACCCAGGTACAACCCATTACCAAAAATCCATTGCGGGATCAACCAATTGCAGTAATCCGGATTACTTCTATGATTTCTATGTTGTTTTTGCAGATTTGGCTGCAACGTTCGGAGTTTCAACATCAACTTTAATGCGTTATGTGATTGTCGACAATATGGCTGCTCAAGCTTCTACGGTATGTCAACCGAATTCTGCATCGGATGTTGGTGGAGTTGGTAACTGCCCAAATTTGGCTTCATGTTTCCAAACCATCATAAATTATCAAGGTTTTTGTTCTCCCAATACCTTGCAATGTACCGAACGCTCTACCTGTCCTCAAATCAATGCTCCCATTAATTCAGGGGCTACATCTGTAAGCGGAACTTCTGTTGAGACCAACGGTACAACGATTCGCGTTTTTAAAAATGGCACTCAAATTGGAACTACCACTGTCAACGCCGGAACTTGGTCATTGGCGGGAATCAATCCTGCGTTAGCGAGTAACGATAATATAACAGCGTCAGCACAGGCCCCTAATGAATACGAATCGGAATCTTTGTGTGACGCAACCATTGTAGGTAGTACATGTACCAATGCACCAACCACTGCACAATTATCCACCATTTCGGGCAATAAGGGGATACGTATAACCCTTACGGCAGGAACCTTGGCTGCGGGATCCTTAATTTACATGTACAATCCAAATGGAACCCTGTTCAATCCCGGAGTTTTGATTGCGGGCTCCGTCAATCCAATAACCACCGTAGCAGGAACCAACGTGTACAATTTTGAATGCCAAACAGGCCAGTGTTTTCCCAGCGGAACCTATTACATTTCGTTCCAACAACCAGGACAATGCGAATCATCCTTAACACCGTATTGCTTTAATACTTCTAATTCCACCCAGGTTCCTGTAATAACAACAAGCCCAATAACGAGCAATTTGACTTCCATCAGCGGAACCGTACCTGCACCTGATAATGTCGCTGGCGTTTCGGTAAATGTTTATGTTAATGGCTACATCCAAGACGTTGCTACTTCAACTGCAGGTGGTGCCTGGACAGCGACAGGGCTTAGCCTAGATCCTTGTGATACCATTAAGGTACAAGCTTCAGGGTCAGGTAAGTGCTTTTCGGCTATGAGTTCCAATTATTACGTTAGCGGAGGAACTACAGCTACCCCTACCATCACGGGAAATTATTGTACCAGTTCAACCATCGGAAGTGTTACTGGAGTATCAAGTGAAGCCAATGGGACTATTATAACGTTATTTGTCAATGGTTCGAGTAGCGGTACTACAACCTTAAGTAATGGCGCGTTTACGTTCACCGGATTAAATCTAGCGCCAGGTTCTTCCGTATATGTACGGGCTCAAGCCGCTTGCAAATCGATTTCTGCCAATTCCAATACGGTGACCGTAACTATGCTATCCTCAAATGCGGGGCTTACCCTAACGACCAACCCTGTTTATGAACAAGCCTCCACGTTGACCGGTACGGGAACTAATGGTAATTCAGTCCAAGTGTTAATTGACGGATATCCAGTTGGTTCTGCCGTAGTCGTTTCGGGGGGAGTTTGGACTTTAAGCGGTATTCAACCCTTTGAAATTTATCCAAACGGGGTATTAACCCTGACCACCACCTCGGGCGCTAACTGCGCGAGCCAACCTGTTTCTTCAGGCACTGTTTTGTGCTTGGTTCCTTCGGTGAACCTGGGCGTTAACCCCGACTCTATCTTATACTGCGGTTCTTCCACTACGGGATCAGTTACTGTGGTAAATTCACAAACCAGCGTCATTTACCAAATCACCAACACGGCAGGCACCAACACAGGCAGTTCGGTTCTTGGTACGGGTGCCAACATTACCCTTACTACGGGGAATTTGACGACCAATACGATCCTCAAAATTAAAGCACTCAAATTGCCACCAACCTGTCAAAGCTATCAAACCGATACCATACATGTTATTATCAGTCCAAACCCAAATCTTTCGCTTGCCGTCGCCGCCCAAAATCCTACAGTATGTTCTGGAAACAGCACCAATGTACAAGTGACGAATTCACAAGCGGGATTCACCTATCAACTTCGAGATGCCAGCAACACAAACATTGGAGCTCCTGTTAACGGTACTGGAGGTCTGATCAACCTCCCAACTGGTAGTATTTCAACCACGACCACCTACAATGTACTTGCAAGCGGTAGTGCTCCGACAAATTGCAACGGACAATTGAATCAAACTGTAACCGTAACCGTCGTGTCAACACCCAGTGCTCCAACGCTCGGTTCTCCAAGCCAACCTACCTGCGCAATACCCAGCGGTTCTATTGTAGTCAACACACCCAGTCAGGGAAGCGGATTTGAGTATTCATTAGACAATGGAGCATATCAAGCGTCAAATAGCTTTTCAGGTATCGGTTCAGGCTCACACTACATTACCGTTCGTCCCAACGGATCGTCATGTTCGTCACCGCAGTCCAATTTTACGATCAATGCGGTACCTACTGCGCCAACCGCGCCAAGCGTAACCTTAACCCAACCTACCTGTGCTACGCCGACAGGAACCATTGCCTTCACTGCGCAAGCTGGAGTGCAATACGGTGTCAACGGTACCTACCAAGCGGGAACTTCTTTCGCTTCCTTGGCGCCGGGTAACTATTCCATTTCCGTGCGAAATAGCTCCGACAATACATGCATAACCAACGGTACTGCTCAAACCATCAACGCTGTGCCTTCCCTTCCTTCGGCGCCGAGCGTAACCTTAACCCAGCCTACCTGCGCTACGCCGACAGGAACCATTGCCTTCACTGCGCAAGCTGGGGTGCAATACGGTGTCAACGGTACCTACCAAGCAGGAACTTCTTTTGCGTCACTCGCTCCGGGTAACTATTCTATTTCTGTGCAAAGCACGGCAGATGCTACCTGTGTTACCAACGGTACTGCTCAAACGATCAATGCCGTCCCTTCCCTTCCGGCTGCGCCAAGTGTAACCTTAACCCAGCCTACCTGTGC
>Ga0209770_10000181_pt1 | contig 37620 bp, 71 predicted proteins | sample LauGreSu1BDMLBDD_2_FD_187572 | JGI IMG/M metagenome (GOLD analysis project Ga0209770, IMG submission 187572) | Freshwater lake microbial communities from Lake Michigan, USA - Su13.BD.MLB.DD (SPAdes) (version 2) | ecosystem: Environmental > Aquatic > Freshwater > Lake | place: Lake Michigan, USA... | reverse complement strand
TGGTTGCTTGGGGCGATTTTCGGCGCCCCTAATGCCCTCGGAGACCCAGCCCCGCTGACAGTAAATAAATTGGGGGTTGTGTACTCCGTACCTAGGGGGTAGTATTCCTAGTGGAGGTCACATATCGCCTCCTCGGGGGGGTCGCCACTATGGCACCCAGTCCCACCTAGTTCCTTGACAACTGAAGAGTCCGCCTAAGTCCTAAATGGCATCGCTTGCTCCCTCCCTCGTGTGTGGCTGAGGAGCCCTGATTGATAATCCGCCTCGGAGATCCGAGCAAGCGCCGTCTACTGCACCATCAATGCAGGAGTCGCCTAGTCCCTCTCACGAGGGGCGTATCGGGGAATGTAACCACTCCCGACTGGATTGAAGCGGAACCCAACGAGGGCGTGATTGCCCCATGAATGGTTGGGAGGTTTTTTATGATTCAAAATTCCTCAGGGTGCCATCACTTCGGTGATGGTGCCCTCAGAGCACTCAGAGCATCGCTTTGAATGTTGTGAGGGCAAAAGCCCTTTTAGACCTGAGGAGGTCACATCATGAACAACAGCAAAACATGTCACGTCATTACGTGGGCGGACGGTTCGCAGGAACTCGTCCATCGCAGTAATGGCTTCTACATATGGGGCAGTACGTTCAACTCGTCGTCAACACTTTGGAACCTCACTCACATTGTTGAGGGGCTGGGTGGCGTCATCAAGCGTGAACCGAACCCTCACTACGTTGAGAAGACCCCAGCGAATCCTTTCGCCAAGTTCTTCTAAACGCAGGACGAAACACCGTGAGGTGTCTGCACGTAAGTCGTGCACTGATGAGTCCATCAGAGATGCCTGAGGAGGCAATGATCATGAACACCATCTATGAAGTTCCACACATCAAGGCTCTCGTTGAAGCACATCGCAATGAGACCGATTGGCAAGCAAAGCCTGCCCTTCGTCGCATCCTTTGGGAGGCAATCAAAGAAGAGCAGATCTGTCGTGGCGAACGCCATGCGTACGGGCGGTACATCCCGCACTCGCATCGCAAGTTTCGCACCGTGTAACTGACTAAATGACGAAACGCCTTCGGGCGTCTACGGCTTGTAGCCGTACTGATGAGTCATCAGCAAAACGCCTGAGGAGGCACGAAAATCATGAGTTACCGAGCAGACTGGGGCAACACCCCCGCATACAAGGCACACGTCGCAATCCACGGCAATGGTGATTCATTCACCAATGACGAGGGTTACCCGAAAGAGCCTGTCAATTCCATCATGTGGGCGCTCATCGGCATCGGCATGTCGTCAATCACCGAAAGCAACATTTCGGAGGCTTACGCACGGCTGAAGTTCTATGAGAAAACCTTCCGTGGTGGTACATGGGGTCGCCGTTACATCGGAACAGATGACCAATATTCACTTGCGGTCAACTGGGAGGATTACACACTGACTCCTGAGCACGTCCAGCAAGTCCTGCACCTGTCAACCAACTGCACCACCAAGTCACGCACTGCGTGGATCAAGGATGTTGTGTCGCTGATTCAGCGTGACACGTACATGGAGGAGGCACGGGAGATGTTCTTCGGGCACACACTGACCCCGAACAAGATCATCAATCTTGAGGTAAACGGGTGGAAGAAGTATTACGAAGAGCGCATCAGCGTCAACGCATAACAACGACGAAACGCCGAGAGGCGTCTACGGATTACATCCGTACTGACGAGTCGTCAGCAAGCGACCTGAGGAGGTCATAGATCATGTCAACATCAACCAGCATCCATTCCGTGACAAGGATCAACCCAACGATCAATCACTTTGAACATGGAGGCAAAAGTTCATTCACAACAATGAATTTAGAAGTCTTCGGCAAAGTGTTTATTAAGGGCGTCCATCACGAAGTGGAACTCGCAACACTTGAGTTCTTCTTTGATAGTGAAGAAGAGTTCAACGAAGTCGTGGAGCCACTGTGCCACATGCTTGTCGGGCGCCTCATGCCCCGCATGCATGAGCGTGTGGAAGTCACTCGCATGTCAGAGCACATCTAATAAAACGACGAAACGCCTTCGGGCGTCCATGGTTTAGAACCATGCTGACGAGTCGTCAGAATTATCGCCTGAGGAGGCAACATCATGAATCAATTCCTTTGTGGAAACCCCACCGAGACCAAAGAAGTCGCACCACTGACGATTGCAATGGAACACATTGACCTTCGCTTGAAAGACTTGGCACGACAGATCACCCATCAACTTTCGGGAGTTCAAGAGCATGCCCAACGTCTGACCAGTGACTGCGGAATCGGAGCAACCACTCAGCGTGAACCCCACATCTTGGCTTACCAAGTTCAAGACTCACTGGAAGCACTGGGAGAAAAAGTACGGGATCTCGCCATGCTTCAAGAACAGCACATTGCGCTGGTCTTGTTGCGACGTGAACTCTCATACTCGCTCTAGTACTAAATGACGAAACACCCTTCGGGGTGTCCATGGCTTGGAGCCATGCTGATGAGTCATCAGAGATGCCTGAGGAGGCAACAATCATGGAATTAATCACAATCACAAAAGTCGCTCCAGCAACCCCAAAGGTTGGTGATGGTGCATCTCTTATCTTTTGGTCTGACCGTCATGCATGCACTGTCATAGCAGTCAGCCCCAGTGGCAAGAAGATCACCGTCCAGCAGGACAAAGCAACTCGGGTGGATGGCAACGGCATGTCTGACATGCAGAACTATTCCTTTGAGTGCAATCCGAACGGCGCCATCTATCAATTCAGCCTTCGCAAGAATGGTGAGTGGTGCATGGTGGGCGATTCCTCCCGAGGGGGAGGCGTCGTCTGCTCTGTCACTGGGCGCTACGAGTACTACGACTTTTCGTTCTAAATGACGAAACGCCTTCGGGCGTCTGCGATTCATAATCGCACTGATGAGTCATCAGTTAATAGACCTGAGGAGGTCATAGATCATGAGCGAAGAATTCAAAGTGGAAACTGACGGGACAATCGTCTGTTTTGATTGCGAAGAGAACTTCCCCAAGGAAGCCATCTACGGTGACCCACGCTGGAGCGATCCACGTTGTGGGGACTGCTACGACTCCCACAAGTACGAAAGGTAGGAGACAACGACGAAACGCCCCGAGGGGCGTCCATGACTCATAGTCATGCTGACGAGTCGTCAGATAGAGACCTGAGGAGGTCACAAAATCATGAAAGATATAGCAGAAATCGTCATCAAGTTGACGGCACACAATGCCCAATTGATCCGTGAATTTGAGCAGAACATGTACGTGGGCGAAGCCCGTGCACACCTGTTCGGGAGTATTAACGGCATCAACAAAGCCCTTGACATCATTGAAGAAATCATGGCAAGGGAGAACGTGTGATGCAGATTTATACAACAACTGAGTTGCGTTACATTGCCTTCACAGCGTTCAAGAATGACTTGTTCATTGTCCATGACCCCAAAGACCTTCCCAAAGGTTTCTTGGGCTGGACATACGACAATGTGTACGACTGGCTCAATGATCACGGGTACTGGGAGTCGGGTGAATTAGAAATCACTGATGACCAATTAGTGTTCATTGAAGTCAATCAACTTGATGGCATGCAGGACGAAGTAGTCGTCGCTGTAGAAATCAAAATGTAGGCACATCACGGGGTGTCCCCCCGCCCCGTGGTGTCCTCAAAGGTCATCAGCAGGTTGCTGGTGGCTTTTGAGGGCATACAATTGCCCGTTACACCTAGACCTGAGGAGGTCACAAAATCATGAACCAAAACTTAAATGAACTTCGGTCGTTCCTTGCCACTCTTGACAAGGCACCTGAGCCAATGCACGTCTCGTCTGAATTGCATGCACTATCCAGTGCCAGCGATGCAGACATTGACATTGTGCTGGATCGTGCGCTCTACCCATTTCAACGTGCTGGTGTGGCTTATGCCCTCCGCCAGCGCCGATGCATCATCGGTGATGAGATGGGGCTGGGCAAAACGATTCAAGGCATCGCTGTCGTCGCTCAGGCTCACAAAGAGGGAATGAAATCTCTAGTTGTTGTGCCACCTTCACTTCGCCTGAACTGGCAACGTGAATTCAAAGCGACGGCGCCTTGGCTCTCAGTCGCCATTGTTACTGGTAACACCGTGACCGAAGTTCCTAAAGCAGACGTGATCATCATTGGAGACTCCAATGTTGATCAATGGGCGGTCGCTCTTTGCAATGCTCGCTTCGGTTGCCTCATCGTTGATGAAGCACACCGTGCGAAGAATGCAAAAGCGAATCGCACCAAGGGCATCGTCAACATCGCCAAGTCAATAAATGACAAAGGCTATGTCGTCCTGCTCTCGGGAACCATCGTCGTTAATCGCCCAGCGGAACTGGTGTCGCCTCTTACCATCATCGGTCGTCTTGACCGTGTGTTCGGTGGGCGCCACTCATTCCTTCAGCGTTACTGCGACCCCATCCACAATGGCTGGGGCTGGGTGTACAACGGCGCCAGCAACACGACTGAATTGAATGCGAACATGCGTGGCACCTGCTACGTACGTCGCAAGAAAATGGACGTGCTAACTGAACTCCCTGCGAAGCGTCGTGCACAAGTGAGTGTGGAAGTGCCTGAGGAGGCACTCATCAAGTATCGCCACGCTGAAGAGGACTTCCGTGACTTCGTCATCACCAATGGTGGTGCACAGGCATGGGACAAAGCCTCTAAGGCTGAAGTCATCACTCGCATCAATGCACTCCGCCATCTGCTTGGCAACGCCAAAGTCGCCAACGTGGTTGAACATGTTGAGAACCTGCTCGCTGAAGATGAGCAGGTCATCGTGTTCGCTTATCACACTGACGTGATCAACGCCATATGCAAAGCACTCGCTTCGCACAATGTTGTGAAAGTCGGGGGCGGTATGACGGACGAAGCCAAGCAGATCGCTGTTGACTCATTCCAATCGGGTGAGGCAAGAGTTTTCGTGGGGCAGTTTCAAGCGGCTGGTGTGGGTCTCACCCTCACAGCATCCAGCAACGTGGTCATGGCAGAGATTCCATGGACACCTGCGGATGCAGTGCAGGCAGAAGATCGCTCACACCGAATCGGCAACACGGTAGGAACCATGGCATGGTGGCTCACCGTTGCTGACGAAGATCGTCCTACCATTGATGACCGTATGTGGGCATTGCTCAATGCAAAGCACACGACGGTGAGTGCCGTCCTAGACGGTTACGGCGTTGATCTCGGCGCTGAGGGTGGCATACTTGCTGACCTCATTGACGGGATCATCGGCAACTGATTGCAAGAGCATTCGCTGGCGCAACTGGTTCTGCCGACACGAATGACAGGGTGCCCTCTTTCCTCGGGGGGCACCCACTTTCGCTTGAAGGTGCCCTAGGGCATCGGTATCACACCGATGCCGTATGGTGCAATCACGCACTACTAGAGACCTGAGGAGGTCACAGATCATGTCAACCATTACACCAAAGCAACAAAACTTCTTGCGCTCACTCTTAATTGAGCGGGCACCATCATTAGAACTTGATGAGGCTGGGGTTGATTCTTTAATTAAAGAGTTCAATCTTGATCGCTTAACAGCGAAGTCCGCATCGTTCTGCATTGACCATGTCAAGAAGATCAAAGTGCTCCGATTGGATTCGGCGCACTTGCCCAGCGATGCTGAGCGTGTCATTGCGAACAACTTCGCCAAGCCTTGTGCGCTCTGTGGCAACACAGTGCCCAAGAGCGAAGGCTTCGCAGTGCTCGTCAGCGGTACATGGAGCACCTATCACAAAGAGGGCGAATGCCCAGCCAGTGAGGGCGCTCCAGCGCCAATGCGAAGCCTGAACGACATCCTCAAAGATGTCAGCGACGGATACTTTGCAATCACATCAAAGGGCACCAATGATCTCGTGTTCTACCGTGTTGCCACTAACAAGGGCTTTCACAACCCTTCAAAGAAAGGCGAGCGGTACGTTCAATTGATCGTTGGTGGTCATGCCAATGAGACTCTCACTGGCAAGCGGGCACAGGCTTCAGCGAATCGTCTCGCTGAACTCAGCCCATTAGAGCAACACGAAGCACAAGCCACATACGGCAAGGAAATCGGCGTATGCGGTAAATGCGGGAAGCATCTCACTGACGAAGTATCTCGTGCCTACGGCATGGGTGCTACGTGTCGTGCGATGTAATGAATCGGGGCGTCACGAACTACGGTTCGTGGTGCGCTCAGGGTGCATGGGGCTTTCGCCTCCTAAGTTTTAGTTCCATGCACTCTGAGGGCACTTGCCCACACGACGCCTGAGGAGGCACACATCATGAATAAAAACGCAACTTTCCAAGACATCGTTGACAACAAGCAGGCGCTCTGCGAATACGCAAAGCAACTGCTGTCCAATCCTGAGTTTGCTGAAGACGAAGACTGGTGGGATGCGTTGTATGTCAACGGTTTTACCTTTGACATCAACGGGTACCGTTGTCAGAACGACAAAGGTGCAAAGGTCACGCAAGTAACGGCATACCCAGTTGAATGGGTAAACGATTACGACGCCGAAACCAACACCAGCGTTTGGTTGCAACTGGTGGAAGAAAACGTGAAGACAAAGGTGATACAAGAATCCTTTGGCTCTTCTAAAGAGTTCCACAAGAAAGAGAACGACTTCATTCAAGTCGTCGGGCGTTACGTGGATGAGACCGAAACCATGGAAAAGGTTTTCGGAACCATCCCTAAAGGCTTTGATGGCGACACTGAAGACTTAGAGGGCGACGAGTTCGTCCACTTTTGGCTTGAGTGGGATGAGGAGATCAAGATTGGCGAAGAGTACGGCGAATTCGTCGTGCTAGACGCCATGCGACCCAAGTGGTAAGCAACCACTACGGGTACAACATCCATTTAGGATGTTGTGCTCAGAGTACATAGACGATAGTTTGTGTGCTCTGAGGGCAACAGCCCATTTAGAGACCTGAGGAGGTCATATGAAAACACAAGTATTAATTACTGTTGAACACCCCGATCAATACCCTGCGGACATGTTCATTGACAGCGCTATCAAAAGCGTTATCAGGGACATCAACGCAGACTGCGAAGAGGGCTGGGCAGTGCACTGCGACATCGTGGAGGCACAGTCATGAAATACACATTGAGAGTTACCGAGACCGTCAATCACGACTATGAGATTGAGGCTGGGTGCGAGGAAGAAGCACTGGAGATCTACCAGTCGTACGACGACGAGCAACTAAAGACGCTTGACCTTGACGGCAGTAGCGATTGGGACACACACCCATGGGACATATCAACGGAGGAATCAGAATGAAATACACACTCACTTATGAGAACGTGATCCATCACCGCCACGAAGTGGAGGCTGGGTCACTAGAAGAAGCACGCAGACTATTTGACAAGAATGAATCAGTTTGTGTGGATACACAAGAAACATGGAACACCACAGACATAGAGGAAGTAACACAATGAGCATTACCAATACACACTATTTTGTCATCTCGTATGACACAGGCACCAACAAATGGGCTTGGGCAAACGAGGAAGAGGAACTGTATTTTCGTGACGGCACTGTCGTCAACCATGAAAACAACGAGTGGGGATACGCACTCGTTGATGGCGAAGAATGCATTGACTTTGAAACCGAAAACAAATTAGGCGAAGACCTACAAGTAATCATCAACTACCTAAACGAAGGAATGGACATATTCAAATGAACTACATGAACTATCAACAACTACGTGACTACGCACTCCAGTGTTCACTGGAGCACCACCTGTGCAATGTGCAGGAATTAATGCAGGAAGGCAAGACACCTGACGATATTCTCGCCATGGTGGAGGAAGGCAACGACGCCGTCGTGATCTACGAACCATACGAATGGTGCAGTGAAGAAGAACTCGTAGATGAAATAGAAAGTGCACGAGGCGTCAACGTCTACAACTTCCTGTTCGTACTCCGCCAAGTCAACAGTCAAGAATGGCTGGTCAAGTTCAAGGGTGAGGGGGCATAACCATGAAGAAGGAAGTACTAGACACCGTCGTCAGAGGCGACATCGTGTCTAAGCGGTATAAAGGCAAAGTCACTCGCTTTGTCGTGACCGCACGTACCAATTCAGGCACGCACTTTTGGGTGCGTGACCTGAAGTGGGGCGACGACGGTTGGTATGACGTAAACCACGACCTCACACGTTCCGCATGGTTCGCTGTAGAGCACACAAAATTAAAGTGGGGAGACTGCACGGGTTGGTATGACCTAGACCAAGACCTCACACGGTTCAATGAGGAAGCCACAAAGGAGACAGCATGAGCACATACACGTTAACTGCGATACGGGAAGGAGTCGCTGAAGTCATCGCACTCAGCGCCGACACCCGCACAGAAGCCTACGCATCCGCCATCGGCACTGTCTTTCGGAAGTTTCACGACTCCGATCAAGGGCAAGTGCTACAGCGGTTGTGGCGGTACGGAGAGATCACATTCCGTGATCCCGACGGCGAAGTCATCCAAGTACTGGAGCAGGGGGCAGAGGCATGATTGACAACCAAGACTCTGACCTCGTCTCTGACTACAGCACACCGCTGTACGACGATGACCAGTACAGCAAGATAGAAGTGCTGTGGGTGAGCGCCCCACAGCCACAAGGGTTCCTGATCGGATCAGGGATTGATGTGAACACGCAGGAGACCGTGGAGTGGGCTAGTAATAGCCTTGACATGGTCTTCACTGCGGAGATGCTCAACGAGGAAGACCCCGTGTACTGCCTCGTACCTTATTGGCAAGAAAGATCTAGGAGGAATAATGCGCCCGCATAGCAGGTTAATAATGTTCATGGGAATACTCACGATTCTTTTAATCGGAGCCAGTATGCCCACTGAGCCGACACTGGACGGGACACCCGATTGGTCAGACAGAATCTTTGTAGGCATTCTGTGCCTCATCTGCTTCTACAACATCATTCGGGCAATCTCGGACATGTCGTATAAGACCAAGCCAAACCACAAACCACAAGTTCGTCAGCACTACCACGTTGACAAGCGTCGTAAAAAACTTAAGTAGAAGTTGTAAACCAAAGTGTTACGGGGATAGATTTATCTCCGTAACACTTTTTAATTTAAACCAACCAACCAACCAAGAGAAAGAAACATCATGTCCAAAGAAACCAGCCAATGGCTCAACCAAAATGTCCTCGTAGGAATGACCTCTAAGCGTGGCAACGCATGGCACTACAAGGAGAACGAACAAGGCTCAGAGCCAAACCACTACATCGGAGCAATCCCCATTGACGACGTTCGTCGTCGTCTCTTCCACTGGAGCGCCGTAGAAGCACCTGTCTACGTCTACGCTGGTGGCAACTACCACAACCAAGAAGACCGCAAGGCTGTTGTCCGTGACGACACTTTTGAAACTCTCGGTGTGTTCAAAGATGGTTACTCCATCCACCAGTACAGCGAGTGGCTCCTTGACACCGTGTCCAACATCATTGACGACAGCAACCTTCAGATCGGTTCTGCTGGGCTGTTGAAGAATGGTGGAGTCGCATGGGTCTCCATTGAGATGGAAGAGAACCTCACCGCTGAGGGTTTTGAGTTCCGTCCGCACCTCCTCGCCACCACCAGCCACAACGGCACGTTGGCTACCACCTTCAAGCGTGTGTGCACCGCTGTGGTGTGCGACAACACACTCGCCGCAGGACTTGGTGAGCAGGGGCAAGAGCACAAGACACGCCACAGCAAGCACAGTGGCTTTAAGTTGCAGAACGTCCGTGACGCTCTCGGCATCGTTCACTCGTTCGCAGATGACTTCACCGCTGAGATCCAGCGCCTGTGTGCCATCTCGGTGACCGACTCTGAATGGGACGCCATCGTCAATCGCATCATCCCAGTGGCTTCAGAAGGCGACTCACGCCCTCAGGCAATCAGCCGTGCTCAGAACAAGCAGGAGGCAATCCGCCACCTCTACAAATACGACGACCGCTCTGCACCTTGGGCTGGTACCGCTCTCGGCGCTCTGCAAGCCTTCAACACCTACAACCACCACCTCACGGGCAAAGATGAGTCACGGGTTGAGCGCAATGCGTTCAACGCTCTCACCGGCAAGACCAGCGAGTTTGACCGCTTCGTCCTCAACGTAATCAACGAGGTGGTTTACGCATGACCGCCCAGCACAGTGGGGAGGGGGAAACCCCTCCCTACACGCTGGATGTTTCGTTACCTGTTGCGAAGTATCTTGAACGCAACAGCGACTGGAGAAATGAAGCCAACTGCCGTGGTAACGAGGGCACAATATTCTTTGCTCTCCGAAGTGTTAAGCACCAAGAGGAAGCCATCAGTATGTGCACCGTCTGCGAAGTACGCCTCCAGTGCTTGAACTTTGCAATACGTAATGAAGAGAAGAATGGTATATGGGGAGGAGTGAACTTCAGAAAGATCAATGAAGCCACTCGTAAAGAACTACTCAGTGCAGTCAGCAACCTATAGAAATATCATTTAAAACTTGTTGAAGAGCGTGGGCACCGATAGAGATATCTCGTGTCCACGCTTTTTCACGTAGCGCAGTACCTTCAAGTGCTCGCACCTCAGGATCTTTTAGTTCATTGAGGTGCTTGAGCCACTGCTGTCCGTTCTTAGCGAGACGCCCAATACCCCATTCCTCTTTCAACTCCCTGTAGGCAGTCCTAGGAGACCCGATCCAAGGAATCCCTGAGGATGAATACTCCAGCAACTTTATGTCGCTCTTGGCGTGATTAAAGGGGGTATCAGACAACGGTGCAATCCCGATGTCCATTGTTAATGATGAGGGGTACAAGGTGCTTTCTACAAGAGGCACTGTAAGCACCTCATCTTCAGTCAATTTAAATAGTTCGTGTACTGCTGGGGAATGGGCAGAATGACCGCTGTGCTGGAAAGTAAAGTCACCACTACGCACCAACTGGGGGATGATTCCCCTCATAAGTTCTAAGTCTCCTGACCTGTGGCTGGTAGAACCCGCCCAGCCAATTCTAGGCACCTCAGAAGTGTGCTCCAGTGGTGTAAACCGAGCCACGTCAATGGTGTTTTTAAGCACCACGATAGGGCACATCACCCATGGTTTAATCCGCTCTCGCAGGTATGAAGTGGACACAATGACAAGGTCACTGGCGCCTATCACGCTCTTGTAATGGTTTACGTTCTCGTTTGGGTTTGTCTTGGGGTGCGATGACTTGAAAGCATCGTTGCTTGGGGAAAGCCCCCAATACCAGTCGTCTAAATCATTAATTACAATCTGTCCGTATGCCCGTGCCTTGTAGATGTGGTCAGCAAGGTTGGCATGCATGAGACGTTGTAAAACAACGATAGAGACGTCCTCAAGGTTCTCGTTGGCGTCTTTAATAAAGAAGTGGTCTTCATGCCATACAAGAGTGCCAGCAACCACTGTGTCGTCTAAGCGCCCAACGTACTGACCGAGTCGTGCCCAGCCTGAACCACCCCATTGCTCTTTGCCATTATGGTCTTTAACACGGTCGCCACTGGCGAACCCTATTTTTTTAATAACGGAAGAATTTGTGATCTTTTTTTCTTGCATACATGTACTGGCGGTTCAGCAAGAGTCACGTACACCGTGATTCCTTCTCCGCATGACTCACATTCATATCTAGTGGACTTGGACTTAGTAGGATTGCTCATGGGTACAGCGTACCATTAATCTTCATCTTTTTTAACAACTGAAGAGAAGGTGCCTTGGGAACAGAGGTTGTACATGCGCCCTCCAAGATTGCCAAACGCACCATGGTACGAATACATGTGGCGGTTCTTTCGTCCCTCGTTGTACTCACGACGGGTTTGTGTACCGACGAGACCACGCTTCTCTTTGCGTCGCTCATTCTTGGTTGCCCATACATTATTTTGTTTCACTGGTGGTTCCTCCCGTTTGGTTCTGTTCTGCTTTCCATGGGCGCCATTGCCTAAGGAAATTATCAATCTCTCGCCTGTCCCAAAGCGGGCTGGATGCCAGCACTTTGAATGGTTCAGGGAACCGCTTGTCTTTGCGGAGCGCATGGATGCGTTGTTTGCTTACGCCCAGCACATCTGCGACTTCGCAGGTGCCAACAACGTCTTCAGGTCTAAGTGTGTATGTCATGTTTACAAACTACACCCATGTAGTACGCTGGTCAACCTTAGTACCCCCAATGGTGTAGCCCACCATTGTCGTACAGGTAACGTGCCACAGCGACGTTACAACGTGGTTTAAGCAACACGGACAGGTCACCCATTTTACTGTTGCATACCTTGGCGGTGACTGTCTGCCATGACGAGTTGATCTGCAAAAGACCACTGTCAAATGTGCCGTTACTGTTCAGTGTCCACACAATTTTGCCATTTCTCCAACGAGCGTTTACCGCTTGTTTTCGGCACCTTGACTCACGCCAAGAAAAGTAGGTAAAGAACTGAACGGGCAAACCAAACTCTTTAAAAAGCCTTTCCCATTGGGGGCATCTGTTCCCTTTGTCAATGTGGTTTTTAATCCACTGCGGAACTGGCGGGGCTTTCTTGTCGGGTTTTGCTGGGGCAACGATTGTCGTATTCGTATTTATTTTTGCAAAAGTTGGGGTGGTGCTGGATACTGCCAACATCACTGACACAGCAATTGCGGAAAAAATGCGATACCTCAATAGTGTTCTCCTTGATAGGGGACAAAAGCAAACGCCATATACAATGCTCATGCGCTGTATATGGCGTTACTTATAGTTTACCTCTAATTTGCCGAAAGCAACCTGTATTTCAACATCTCTAGATCCCCCAAGGACTCAGTCATCTTGGGAATCAAGTTAATATTTATTTTATCGTTGTCTTTCGCCTCAGAAACTAAACAATCTGTGCACCGACAACCCTGTCGGTAACGTGTCCATGTTCCATGCGGTTTAAAGACCGTGGGACGAGGTGTCGGGGATGTAAGAGCAGTGCGCTCCTGTGGTGTCAACCCACCCCACATGCCCCATCGTTCCTCTATGCCGTCGTCCAAGCAAGTCACCCATACTGGACAGCGTTTGCAGACTTCTCTAGCGATGCTGTAGTACCGCTCAGGCACGTCCGCATCTAAAGGAGGGAACCACAGGTCAATGTGTAGACGTTTGCAGAGAGCGTCATCTCTGTAGGTCTCAGTCATGATTCGCTGGGTGGCAAGTCTTCAGCGACAGATTCTCGCAGTCCACGAGAAATCTGATCAATCGCATCTTGCAGAATGTCAATGACATCTGTGCGCTGGCGATTGAGGTCTCTAGACAACCTTGCCACCTCTTGTGACATGCGGTCGTACTCCCGCATGAAGTTAAGCAATGCCTCCCACCCTGTGAAAGACACCTCAGGGATACCCATCTTTGTTTTCTCAGCGAACTGGTGGATGTTGAGAACTGGGCGCTCAAACAACAAGTTTGGAGCAGTGTCCAAGATGTGTTCTAAGCGTTGCTTCTCTGTCCCCATGGAAAAATCAGAAGGAGGTGGGAGCATCTGCGGGTACTGCTTTGCATGCTTCATCGCTCGGTTAATTGCGTTAGTCATTTCATCAAAATCCATTAGGAGATGAACCCTTCCCACTCGTCAACGATGCCTTCACGCTCTACACAGTCCCAGCCACAAGCGGCATAACCAATTGCGTCCACCCAGTGGTCACGCTTCTCGGGAGACCATGTCAACCGAGACACCTTGAGAAGGAGCATCATGGAAGCAACGTCATGAGGTTGCAACTTGGTGCTTTCCCGACGGGCAACAATGCGACGAATGTATGTTGTCCATAACTCCGCCGTTGTACGGAAGTCGTCAATCGGATCACCGTAAGTGTCGTTGCGGTCACCATTGACCAATGCCTCAGCCTCTCTCAGAACATCAGAACGATTGTTGAGGGGTTTTGAACTCATGCCATCTCCTTGTTGTAAAGATCTATAAGACGGGCGAACCCCATCAAAGTTTGTACTCGTACGCAGTCAACGTCCTTATTCCACGATTGGTCGTAGACCACGGGAACGATGTTGGAGCACTCTTGTAAGCGCTGGATGTTGCTCGGGCTGTCCTCCAGCATGAAACCTACGGAGTCTTCGCCAACGAGATACGAGAAAATTGTCTTGTCTTCGGTAAAATGCAAACCATCTGCTTGGATCATCCAATGGTCAAGCCACCAAGTGGTGTCTGCCCATGCTTGGGATGGACGTGCCGTGATGATGTGCACTTTGATGCCCATCTCTCTGATTACTTTCAAAGATGCATGGGTACCAATAGGTGGCTCACCGTGCAGGAAGACACCAGCATGGGATGCCTCAATCAACAGGGCGCTGTACTCTTCAAAAGACAGCCCCCAGTCCTCGTAAAAGTGCCAGTGGGTGGGCATTGAAAGTGGGGTGTTTAGAGCCTTGGAACAAAACTTGTAAAACTCTTTGTCAAAAGGATAAATAACCCCGTCAAGGTCAAGGGCAATATCAGTAATCATGTTGTCTCCGTACGCCGTATTTACGGGAAGAATACTACCTAGCGGTAGGCTGTGTCAACCTTCGTCGGCGTCAATGATTTCGGAGTACATGGCATTAGTCGCTTCAGGGCTTAAGCCACCCCCCGGCAATTGCCGTGCAGTCTCTCCCGCTTTAGTGCCAAACAAACGTGACAGCACACCTGCGCCACCTCGGGCTTCCACTTCTAAACGCACCATCTCACGATTGTCAGAGATGTTTTTAAACTTGTCTACAAGGTTAAATACTCTGTCCATTTCTTGCGACAAGGTTGGGTCAAGACCCTGTCCTTCTAGTTCTTCAGCAAACCTAGCGAACATCACACGACCTACTTGCATCTCAATTAATGCTCGCATAGCAGACTGAAGTTGGTCTTTTGTGCGGATCTCTATAGGAAGTTTGTACGCACATTCCATATGTTCTTGAAATGCAGGGCATCTATTGCTCAAATAGCAACTATCGCACTGTCTCAAAGGGTTGGCGTTGTACCTTAAAACGGGGATCGTTTCAGGGTTCACAACAATAGATTCCCCTTCATTATCAACGGTTTGCGACCCCATGGACACAACCTCTTCTACCCCCATAACGGGTAGTAAGATACGGTCAATACCGTGCCGCTTATTTGGTACCCCGATAGTAAGATTTGACCCCTGAGAAACCGCAGAAGTGAGGGGTGCCGTTCTATGGTTGATAGCAACTATTTGCCCATCTGTGGACTGCTCTGACTCGTCGTCACTGTCATCATTCATAAGGTCATAGCCCCCAAAAGTATGTGTTTCCCATTGTTGCCAAGAACGTATAGCAAGCGTACCTACAGCGTCTACATCGTCTGCCAAGACAGCGTCGTAATCAACGCCTAATCGCACAATGTCAGCACGGTGTTTACGACGTGAACTCTCTTTTTGCTGTGCTGGGTACCGACGTAAACCGTGGTTGTCCCACACTTGTGTTTCCCCATATCGGATGGCGCTTGTCCATGAGCCGACTACAGCAGAATCCCAATTTACTTTTTCTATTAGGTCGGGCTTGCTGGTGATTCCGATGAGACTTGCTCCCCATCGTTGAGCCAAGGAGTTGATTCGGTGGATGTTCTTCGGCGTGATCGCTTTGTCACTGATGGCTGAGCGTCCGTACCGCTGGCAAATCCACGCCAGTCTTTCCAAATCCTTTTCGTCGTTCCATACGGGAACATAGCGGTCTCCTAACCATGTGCCGTCATACTCTGCCCGACCAATAACTACAGACAGGTTGTCGGCGTGATCACGAATAAATGAGTCATAGCGGTCGGTGTCTTCGTCACCTTCAGAAGTGTATAGAAGGATCTCTCCTCCATTAAATAGAGTTTGTAGGTCTAACTCTTTTCTTTTGGGGATGGGAAAATGGGTCAGGTTTACACCGAAACGTGTCACCCCATTAGCGAGCAACATGTTTCGGTATGACCCTTTTTCGGCACCGCCAAAAAAGACCTTCACTCCCATCCACTCCTACGCCACAACGATGGGCTGTGCGCACTCTCCACCATCAGACGTTCACCGATGTCGTGGTACAAGCGGAGCATCTCTACGCATACGTCATCGCCTTGTTCAAAGGCTTCTTCTTCCTCGGCTGTCCAAGGTTCCCCGTCATGGGTGGCACATACAGGTGGTCCACAGTAACTGTTTTCCATCCCGTATTGAATCCACTCAGTGTATGACATTGTAATTTTCTTATCTTCAGATGACATCTCTTGGGTCACTCCAATTCTTTTCGGCTCTTGCTAGTGCTTGTGATTCAATCTCCTGAACTAGCGTATCCCAACCTTTGACCTGACGTTTTGTTTCCCACTCAGGGCGGACGGTATGCGGGATAGTGACAAGCAGGGTAGATATACCACTCCTGACCACTCCTGCTACTGCCTCGGGGTCTGCGTCAATGTACCAATCAATCTTTCCGTAGACGGCATTTAATGACAAGACACGGTCAATCTTGGACTGGGAGTCCGTATCTTCAATGATGTCAATCGTAGAGGCTTTAAAACCCTCTCGTTTGAGCCATTCTATGAATACGGGAGTGTTAGCAATTCCGGTGCCTAGAACGGCTATACGCCCATTGTAGGTCGTTACAAAGGAGTTCCATAAACGACGCCCCTCAGGGATGGGTTGACGTGCCCCTAACTCTTTATTTGGCGCTGCTAAAACGTCAAAAGAGAAAAGGATCACTAGTCGTACATCCCTTTTTCAACACGAACACGGTGGGTGTAGTACTCAGCAACAGGGCAGTACATGCACACATATTGACGAGCCTCTTTAGGTATGCCCACTTTTCGTCCAATCGTTTTGTCTTCTGAGCACCAGTCAATACAACCTTGTTTAGGACGGTTGTGGCGATTGAAACACTTGAGAGCGTCTACCTTTAGTTCGTCACGAAAATCTCGGATGTAAACATCCTGTTCTTTAAGTTCCTTTTTGATGGCTGTCTCAACGTCAAGTTTTGAGGCAGTATCAGGGTCTGTGCGGTAGATAAGCGCTCTACAGTTGTCAGGGTCAGGAATCTGTGCGTTGTGGCGGTCACAGAGTTCACGCAACTCCATGTCGTACTCAGGAGGTCCATCATATGGACGCATCTTGTACATCACTCCGTGCGTTTTGCATACCAAAAGACGTTGATACTCTAAGTCAGCCATCTTGTACTCCTTATTTTATTAATTGAATTAAAAACTTAATTGTGTCTTTTAGTGAAACAAACCAGTGTTGGCGTAAGCCGTATTAACTTTGTCAACCACGTTGTACTGTGGCTGAAGTTGGGTGCGACGAATCTGTACGTTATTCATTTCTACCTCACCACCACGACTGGGGGTAAGAGATTTGTGTGAGCCATCGCAGGCTCCCAAACGAAGATCCATGTTCATTGAGCGAGAATCGTTAACTGCCATACATTAATCCTATCATGTCCAGCCTGAAGAGGGTCGTGACCATGGGCGGTTCATAGTACGAGACTTTGCAGGAGAAGAAGCGGGGCGGGCGGGGTTCCAAGGGGTAGGTGCCTGAGGTGGGTACATCTTGCCTAAGTTAGCGTTGATGCTCGCAGGGGAACCTTTACCAACAAACGGAAGTGGAGCGGGCGCCGTAGCAGGGGCGGGCTTAGGAAAAGCCTTTGCTAAGTTAGTGTTGATCGCTCCGGGGGAGCCTCTGCCAGCAAAAGGCATAGTGGGGTTAGATTTACCGTAGCCATAGGCATCTGCGTACTTGTTGGCTAATTGAGTGGATTGAGATGCTTGAGAACCTTGTTGGTAGGCACCTTGCCACATGTCTACGCCTTTGTTGTACGACTCAGTTTGTTGTGTGTTGAAGTTTTGGTATTGCTTAAAAAGGTCTGCGCCACCTTTTCCGATGGCACGTCCCATCGTGGCGACGCCACCTTCACTACCTGCGCCATATCCTTGGTAGTTTTCACCTCGCCAAACTTGATTGATACCGATGGAAGGCGGACGGTAACCGCCCCCACCTCCACCGCCCATGCGCCCAGCGGAAGGAATGTTTCCTTGCGCTGTCCACCTGTTACGGCGGTTTTCCGCAAAATAGAGTTCGCTGTTAACTTTGTCTGCAAACACAGCCCCCGTTGATAAGTTATCCCATGTATTTGACATTACATACCTAAACTTTGCATTGAGTAACGACTAGAACCGCTAAATGAATCATCTATGAAACCATTACGGAACATCACAGGAGCACCCGACAACCATGAACGGTTTGTAGGGAAGTTGCGATCAATGTTTAAAACATCCATAATCCCCAAAGACTGTTTAACCATGCCCCTTGAGTTTGTAAACAATTGTTGTGGCACTACAGGGCGAATCTGCCTAATCGTGTCAGGATCAGAGATAGCCGACTGTAATGCTTGGTCAACAAGCATTTCAGAACGTGACTGGTTGGGCTTATAAGGATACTGTGGCATTAATAGCGGTTTCTGTAAGCCCCACGAATGTCATCTGCGTATAACTCTTTACTTTCAGCATCCATTTTTCCTGAGTTGCGTTGGTTACGGTACCTCTGGAGAGCCTCGCCGGCATCTAATTCAGAAAAAGCCTCACCATAAGGTTGGTTAATAAGGCTAGGCATAGAATGAGACATGGCAAATTCTTCTGCGGCTCTACTACCAAGATTGTCGTTTTTCATATTGCCGTCGTCGTCGTCGTATGGGTTATCGTAATCCTCCATGTGCGCTTCCATAGAATTAGTCAAGTAATTGCCAAGCGCTTCTGAAAGTCGTGGAAGTTCTGAACGACCTACACGACGATTTGGATGATTGCGAGTGTCTTCTCCGTTAGCCATAATTATTCCTTATCTTCTTTAGATGTGTCGGTATCTCTAGCATCATCAAGCATTCCTATTGATGAAAGAAATGCAGGATGGTTTTGCATAGGGTGCCCAAAGTTAGCGTAGACAACATTGTCTACACGCCTATTTGGATGACGGGAAGTGTCTTCACCTTTTGCCATTGTCAGTCCTCGTATTTATCGGAAGAGTACCCATAATCGTCAACGATTTCGGCAGGGTCTTTGCCTTGGTAAGCCTCTTCCATGTGAGGATTTTCACTGTACTCAAGAGCATAATTACTACTTTGAGTGTTGATGGACATTGGACGTGAGGGTGTCCCACCATGTGAACTGCGTGGGTCTCCAATTGGACGACCTCTGTGATCTGTAGGCATGTTTACTTCCTTATCTCTTTAGATACATTTTACCATTTAGCGCCAACGAGGGGCGAGAGACTTCAACATAGAACGACGTTCCATGCTGATTTCTTGAGCATCTTTTCGGCTCATGTCTCGGGGAATCCCTCGGGGACCGACTTTGCCGTCGTTAGTGAGGCGGACAGGTTCAGCACCTACTGGAGCAAACTTTTGACCTTTTGCTTCCATCTCAAGAGCGGTGAAAAGGTTAAATTCATCAGGCCAAATGTAGTCACTCTGATTAATTCTTTCACCTTTGTGAACACCACGGCTGTACTGCCGTGCGTTCATTCGGCTTAAAGAACCAAGGATCTTGTCTTGACGGCGGTTAGCCGACATGGTGCCAAGGTAACCATCAGGGTAGTTAGTGTCAGGCTGTGAACGATACCCCGACAACTGGGAGTCTTTGGCGTTACGGAAGACTGGGGCAGGACCGTAGGCAACTGCTGTGCCAGCCCCCGGGGCTTCTGAAGGGTTACTCCAAGAAGTAAATGTAGGGGTTTGCTGTGCCATTAGATGTTTACTTGTCCAATACCGCTAGGTGAGAAACCACCAATGGCGGAAGCACCAGTTGGCTCAATAGGGCGAATATGGTAACGAGCACCGCCACGTTCCCCAATCAAACGATTAGGCGTACGCATGGCTACCGCTGGCTGTACTTTTTTCTTTTTAGCCATTATTGATCTTGGTGGATATTTCCGCCCCATGTGGGTTTTGACCACATGTGCCCCATTTGCCTGCCAGAACCTTGTTCTGTTCCTCCGTAAAAACTTGCTGTGCCTTCATCTGCATCATGTTTAAACCTTGCACCAGATACGGAGTACTGTTCTTTATTGTCATTGCTCCAGTACGTTACGTCGTGGCGATCTTCTTTACCTTGACTAGGTGTTGTAGTAACGTACCCACCACCAGCGCTTCCGTGAATGAGGTATTTTCCACGACCTGACGGCGCAGGTTGTGCGGGTTGCGCAGGTTGTTTAGATTGTGCAGGGGAGCCATCACCTGCGTAAGGGTAATCCATGCGTCCTGTGCGGTGATTTGATCCTGTGCCACCACGAAGTTTGTTATAAATGCCCATGATTACCTCTGTACTGGTTTGAATGAAATGGCAGAAATAGTTTCGCCATTATCACCTTGAATATCGTCAAAACCAATTATAAACGATAAGTCAATGCCTCGTGGTGCTACAAAACCACGAGCAATTGCTGCCGCTTTTGCGGCTTGGTTGACGGCAGATGCACCGATAGCCCGCATCTTTGGGGTGTGCCCTGCGTTGACTGAGCGGGCAAGAATAGACCCTACACTTTGGGGGTTGCTAGAACCTGATACTTTGATCACGTCCTCAACGATTGAATGCAGTTCTTGAGACATAAGTTACTCCTAGTAAAACAAAGATTGTGTTGCCCTTGTATTTTAGGAGTATTCAGCCTCAATCAAGAGGTCAATAAAATCATCCAACCTCATCACAACATAAGTTTCACCTAACGCTTTTTCCCCTTTACCCTGTCTCTTCACGACTAGGGCTGGTACAGCGTTACCAAGGCGGGTAGCCTGCTCAACGGTGTCGTTAAGCCACTGGCTCAACTGGAACTGCTTTTGGTTCTTACATTGCACCGCTACCTTGCGAAGGGTAGAGCGACGGGCAATCCCGTTAATGTCTCCCGTATCGTTACCACCTGATAAAGCAGGACGGTGAGCGTGAATAAAGCCTTTAGAAATTAAATAATCTCTTACAAGTACCTCAAAGGATGTTCCTTTGGCTTTTGCTTTATTTCCCACGGTACCCTGCATCTTCTAATGCCTTTAAACCTTTGGGAGTAATCGCCCAAACATGTACTTCTACGCCTGCACGACTTTTACGTCTAAGTTCAGTTTCAAAAATATATCCAGCACTTTTAAGGTCTGACACTTTATTCCACCAGCCATACGTTTCTCGCCCTTCGGGAATATTTAAATGAACACCAGCCTCATCGGTGGTTAATGTTTTGTTTTCAGCAAAAGCAGCAAGAAACTCATAATGAATGCTTCCTTCTACAATTTTTATGTTTTTTGGCTTTGGTTTTTTACTAGATACCCCAACCTCTCCCAACAGTAACCTCAGACGTTCAATCTCGTCAGCGGCTTCTTTACAATCTGCTACTTTAGGCAGTTTGCGTAAACGCTCAACAATATCAACCATTGGGAATCATCCTTTTTAAACGCTTGACCTGATGTTCCAAATCCTCTATCTGCTTAATCATTGCTTTCCAGTCATCACGAAAATGGTTACGGTCGGCAATGAGTTTTTCTATCTCAATGCCCAAGTCACGGTGGGCTAGTTCTATGTTGCTTCCTTCACTCACTTTTGCTTTTCCTTTTTGTCTGCTTTTTGGATAGTTAACTGTGGCATATCCTTCAAGAATGTTACCTCTCTCACGCAAACCACGGCAATACGCCATCCATGCTTCTTTAGAGGCTTCATTCATCTCTCCCCATGAGGTAAAGACAATGCCTATCTCGGGGTCACTTCCTACTGCCATTTAGTCCCCTGAGTAGTTGTTGATGCTGTGTTCTGTGTAGGTGTCCCCGCATGCACAAGTATGCGTATAAAGAATGTTCCAAGTTCCAAGAATCTTGTTCCTGTCTCCCTGTTCTGTAACTTCGTACTTGTGGAAATGTGTCGTTGCGATGTATTCCATTGCTTCTGCGTGGGTTGCTTTTTCGTTTCGGTAGCGAAACTGCTCGTACGCTAAAGCATGTGGGGTCGCTAAAACTTCTATAACTTCTGCTATGTGTACATCGGGAAACCGCTGGATTGTACGCAATGCAAAGTTTTTGATGTCTCCTATAGTGCCAGTAATGTTGGGTTCTCCAAAATAGATGTGAACAAACTCATTCCACTTTTCAGGGCAACTATATGCCATACGCATGAGGTATTCCAACTGTTGGCGACGGTCAAAACTCAGGAAGTTTGGGTACCGTGAGCCATTCTCTATTTCCCATGAGTGTAAAACGCTGTGGCAAACAGACTGTGCGTTTTGAACAATTTTGTTGAACTCACGTTTATCTTCAGGAATAAGGACGGGGAACAAATTGAGCATTTTGTCTAGGTTTAGTTTGGTTTGTGTGTGCATGAGTACACAGTACCAACTGGGTGTAACAAAGCAAACCTCTACGGCATATATTTTGAATGACGGCGTTCTTGGGGAGCCATAGATATGCGACGGCTAAGTTCCCGAGAAAGGAGTTGGGCACCACGTTCACAGCGTTCAAATACAGAATCAACCAATTTACGATATGCCCGTGCCTCAAGGTGTTTGTTTTGGTACTTGATGACTTCAGGGTCTACGTCACGACGAGCCTTGGCAAGAGTAACGGTGTCGCCTTTGGTGGTGATCCCCCATTGTCCAATAAGTATCTCTGCTTCTACAACCTTGAGGTCATTCGCAGAGCGCTCTTCAATGATCTCTGCCTGCACTAGTTCTGATTTTGCGAAAGACATCCACCCCATGAAAACACGGTAGACCTCCATCAAACTAGCGTCTGATAACTCGTCTAGGTTCTCCGGAATCTCCGGCATCTCCACTATCGGACGGTTGGGGAGGCTGAAGTTCTCGTTGAACTTCTCCATCGTTGACTTCGGGCGTGAACTGATCACTCGTCTCGTCTCTAGTTCCATAATCTCTCCAGCATGTTTTTGAGTAGGGGCATTGTTTGCATGTTTTGTTTTTTTCATCCTCTATCCACGCTGGGCGCATGGGAGGAATACCTGATGCTACGCACTTCTTTACCATTACACAAGCGCTAAGGATAGGTTCCACAAGTTCGGGCATGAACTTAACAGTGAATTCTTTTACTTCTTGTGTGGCTTTCCACTCATACAGAAAAACTAAATCGTGGATGCCTGTGGCATGCATGTACAGCATCGCTTGACGAACGTGCGAAGGGAAAGGTGTGCGAAGTTTCTTCCACATCTCATCGCCGTTGCCATTGCATTCTTTATACAGGTCGTAGTTCTCAAAGCGAAAGGTGCCGACTCCTAGGCTCTTGATTTCAATGAGCATGTCTTTACCATTGATGTTTACATGCCCGTCTGCGTGACCTAACAGCAAGTGGTCATCATCTGATATCGGAAGTTCGGCTTTAACCATTACGCCTGCTTCAGTCAGCCAATCCTGCCATTTACGGTGGATGAGGTGACCTTCTTCAAACACGTTGAGACGTTGAAAAGTAAACGACTCATCGTTCTTCTCATAGCCTTTAATGGTGTACCAAGACGAGCGAGGGCACCAGTCCTTCTTACAGATCTCTGAAGGGTGCAGGTGCTCTGTGTCTCGTGTTGACTTGAGGCGCTTTTCAATGAGCAGTTGATGTACAACTGGTACCAATGTGCCATTGGCTGTTAAAGACTTTTTAAACTCTTGTAGGTACCACGGTGTGTCAGTCATCTAAGCCTGCCATTGTGATGAAGTCATCTTCAGGAATAATGACGTAACGACGCCCACCGAGATCAAACTGTAGGACAGGTGTACGGTCTTCCAAGATGGCTCGCTCACGCAACTCCACTAGGTCAGCAGACTTGATGGTGTAACTCTTCTTGTTGTCAGTGAACTTGTTCTCTAGGAGAAACTCATGTGAACGTACGTCGTTTTTACGAAGCCATCCTGAACCTGAGCCAGCATTGCGACTGCCTTTGTATAAGTCGGCTGTCCTGACCTCTTGCTTTTTAGAAGTCTTCATTATTTGGCGTTGGTTCATACTGGTTCGGGAATACCTAACTTGGTGTAGACGTCGTGCTTAATTTCTTTTTGCAACATGATGTCTTCACGAAAAGCGGCAAGTACTGCATCTTTACCCTGCCACTTTTGTGAACCGTAAGAATAGAACGCACCGGCACGGGTGATGATGTCATACGTAATACCAATGTTCACCATGTCTTTGATGACGTCAAAGTCACCAAAACTAAAACCTTGCGACTGTGTGAAGTAGAAGTCAATAGTCGCTACCTTCTGAGGAGGGAACGTCTTGTTCTTAATGGTACGTGCCTTGATGGTTTGTCCGACTGTTTCATCTTTGTCTTTCAACCATTCGTCACGCTTTACTTCAACACGAGCAAAGTAATGAAAGTTCTTAGCCTTACCACCGGGGGTTGTGCGGTTGTCTCCCCACATGACGCCAATCTTCTCACGCCACTGGTTAATGATGATGCCTGTGCATCCACGGTCTTCATCAATGAGTGAACGACGCTGTGCTTTAGAAGACTTGCGAAGGAACTTGCCAGTAAGACGAGCGCCTAAACCAACAGTGAACTCTTCCATGAGTTTCTCTGCTTCATCGTCAGGTACTAACGCTGGTAGTGAGTCAATGACAATCATGTCTACTGCACGATTAGCCAACGCTTTGATGACAAGATCGTAAACGTGCTCCATGATGTTTGCTTCAACAACCCACAAACGCTCTAGGTCTACACCGATAGCACGGGCGTACTCAGGTACATACTCTTCAGCGGCTACCCACATCGCAACAAAGTTAGGATCTTTAAGTTGATTAGCGGCAATGGTCTTGTAAGCAAGAGCAGTTTTACCTGACGACTCATCACCAATGATTTCACTCCATTGGTTCATAGGCCACCCACCACCAAGCATAAGGTCATACGCAAGTACGCCAGTGGTGATACGTGGGAGTTCGTCTTTTACACAGTTGCCTTGGATGATGACACCGTCACCATACTTCTTGTTTACGGACGCAATAATAGATGCGAGTGATTCACGGGTTGATGACATATGGTTCCTTAACTAATCCATGAGCCTTGGCTGGCTTGGTCATACATACCATTCCAACCACACTCATAGCAACGAGGTGCGGGAGAAGCGCCATTGACTGACGTTCCCTGTCCTTTTCCTGTTCGTGTAAATACATACGAACTTCCGCAATCAGGACATGATCTATCTTCTTTACGAGCGGCTTCACCGCCGTTTGTCAATCCTCGCTGAAGTGCTTCAGTGAAGTTTTCGGGGGGTGGGCTATTGTCTGAACGGCTTGTACGACCTGACGCAGGGTGAGAGGCTTGTTGGGACTGCGAGAACCTAATTGGGACCTCAGTTGGGGGTAATGCAGGCTTAGGTGTCGTTGGGCGTTCGCCTGCCAGTTTTTTTGACCACCAGTCACTCATAGTCCTCACTGTCCTCGTCGTCGTCGGAAAAGAAATCTTCTAACATGATAACGACTTTATCGGAGTCAATCAACTTATTGGTGATAGCAATTCCAAAAACTGTAAGAATTTCTCGCAACTCATCTGAGTTAGATCCCAACTTATCAAAATGTTTTAAAAATCTGATAAACCAATCAGAGCCTTCAACAATCTCTTGGTAAATCTCTGTAGCCACAAAGATGCCCCAGCGAGTCATCACATCAGTTTTTTCAATCTCCTGTACCTCTTCAGAAGGTGGGGGGAACCCCATCTCCTGTGCGTAGTACTGCCCTTCAGGGGCAGAGAGCATAAGGTAGAACATTCGTTTATCTATTGCGTTCATCAGCCTTTTGCCTCCGACCATGAGCCAGCGACATCGCAGGAGACCTTTAGAGGCACACCTCTGATGATCTTGCCTTCTCCCATTGCATCAATGAACTTGGGAATCAGTTCATAAGCGGTTTCTTGAGGCACAGCGGCTACAAGTTCGTCGTGTACCTGTACTAACATGTGGGTGTCCGTTCCTTGTAAATCTTCTGCTACGGAGATCATAGCCCGTTTACAGATGTCAGCGGCACTTCCTTGAACTACAGCGTTTACGGCTTGGCGCTCTGCACGAGAACGCTTTTCGTCATCAGAAGAGCGCAGGTCAGGGAGCCTTCTATAGCGCCCTGCCATCGTCTTCACGTACCCCTTTGCTTTGCCTTGCGAGATAACTTGACGCTTCCACTTGGTGATACCTGAGAACTGCTCGTAGTACTTGTCAATCATGTACTTGGCTTTCTTCTCTTCCAGCCCTGTAGTGCGAGCCAGTTTCATGTACCCACCACCGTAAGCGGTAAGGAAGTTGGCGCCTTTCCCAATCTGACGTTCTTCAGAAGTAACGTCGTTTACGTCCTTGTCAAACAACAGAGCAGCAGCACCAGCATGAATGTCAATGCCGTTGGTAAAGATGTTCATCATCTGCTCGTCTTGTGAGTACATAGCCATTACACGTAACTCAATTTGGTCGTAGTCAGCCACCATAAGGGAATAACCCGGAGGTGGAATAAAGAGACTGCGAACACTGGAGTCTCGTGGGATGTTCTGAAGGTTGGGGTCGCTAGACGACAACCGACCTGTGGCTGTGCGGTGCAAGTGAAACGACGGGTGCAAACGTCCCTTGTTAAGTTTCGGCAACAGCCCATCAACATAAGTTGATTTAAGTTTCTGCGTTTCAGACCAATCCAACAGAAGTTGAATGGCTGGGTGATGGTGCGCTAATCGCTTTAACGACTCAGCGTCGGTAGACGGGGAGCCTTTAAGGGTGGTCTTGAAAGGCTTAAGCCCCAAACCACCGTCACGCTTTTTATTAAACAAAAAGTCTTGTTTGTGCTTGGTGGAGTCCGGATTGAAACCAATGGGAGCGTACTCCGATAGCGCAAGCAACGTGTCACGCATCTTGGCGTCTAACTCTTTACCCAACACCTTAAGTTGGCGGGAGTCAACTGGGATGCCGTTGTTCTCCATCTGCATGAGAACACTGAGCACCTGACTATCCTGCTGGAACACACGGATCAAGTCTTCTTGATTCTTTATTTGATTCCAAAGGCGGTTGTACAACATCCATGTCCAACGCACGTCAAGGTGCACGTAACGTGTTGCTGAGTCAAAAGGAACGATGTCAATAATCTTTCCCAACTTCCCTTCACGGGCGTAAGCGCTGTGCTTGTCGTAGTTGGCGGTAATGAGGTTCTCTAGCGAGTACGACATCATGTTCTCATTCAGGCTGTGCTGAAGAATCATGGTGTCCGCATAAGGACCGGGCGGGATCTTCTCGTAGTACTTAGAGATAGAACGAGCGTCAAACTTTACGTTGTGCCCAATCTTTAATAGGTTGCTAAAGAACAAAGGCTTAAGCGCTTCAAACACAACTGAACGGGACAACTGCGGAGGCGCAGGGCTGTACACGGCTGGCTTGTGATAGCGAGCCTTAGCAGTGGACTCCTGTCCGCTCTTCAAAACCTTACGGTAGCCATCAGGAGGCACTGTGGTGCCGTCACCGATCTCTTCAGGCTCTAGGAGGTAGCCGAGGTTGTGTCCCATTGGGATTGCCCATGAGTGTCCTCGTGTTGCAAGACCAATCCAAAACACTTCATTACGAAGTGGGTCAAGTGCAAGCATGCTCCTGTATTTAGACTCAATGTTTTCCCGTGCACGCTGAACGATGTCAGGTGAGGGGTTCTTTAATTTGGAAACGTGATGTTTCCAGTCAGCCTCAATGTGTTCAAGCAAGTCAGGGTGACGGTCAAGTATCCCTCGTGTTTCAACGTCAAATACAAAACAACCCTCTTGTTGAATAACTGCAATGAGTTCTTTAATTTCTTCTATAGAAGACACAACATGGGGCGCAGAGCGCCCCATGTCATGCGTAATTGGTTCAGTCACAACTAGTTTTAATCTAGTTCTTCGTCAGCAATACGTACAAGATCTTTGCGCTTTGGAATTGCAATGATCTCGTTTGTGTACTTCTCGCTCAACAATGAAGCAAAACCTTCTTCGGTGATAGCGGAAAGCCCGTACTCTTCAAGGTCACGCTCACGTACCAACTGCAAGTTGGTGACGGTAGTTGTACCTTTACCTGTTTTGGACACTGCCCAGTAGTGCTTGCCGAGGGGGCCTGTGCGCTCATTGTTGTTGAAGTTCTTCAACTGGTCAATGACTCGTGGACCGATCTCAAATGACTTGAGCACTGGTTCTTCACCTTCGGAAAGAAGGGCAACGTTGAAAGCAAACCGACTAGAAGGTTTGTTGCCTGCATTGCACAGTGGGCAATCTTCTCCAAGGCAAACAAATGACTTCTGTCCAGTGCGCTCAATCCAGTGCTGACGCCATGAGGCGAATGGAGCATCTTCAATGAACTTGATGATCTGTGGATCGTCAGTCACAGTCAGACGTGAGGCGTATGCAGAGTCAGACACCTTTGTCTGCTCTACGCCTGCCCAACCTGAACGTACAACTTTACGAACTTTCGCAGGTGGCAAGTCGTCGTCGTCGTCGTCGTCGCTGGACTGGGGAGTTGGTGTGGCACGCTTGCGAAGCGTTGGAAGATCTTCATCTTCCTTCGTAATTTTGCGTGCTACTGGTTTTTGGAATTCTTGTTCGTCGTCTTCAAAGTCGTCAAACGTCATGGTCTTTGCTTCTTTCTTATCTTGGGTAATTGGTTTTGATGTGTTCTTTAAACTGAACCCATTGGGGTTCTTTGCTGTCTATGCAAAAGCGTTCAACAGCGTCAATCAGGAAATCTACCTGCTCAAGGCTGTAAAGCCTACGTCCTTTTGCAGGTTTTTCTCCAAAGTGCACTCCGTTGGGAGCAGGCGTACGATACATCGCTTTAGGTATCCAACCATTGGATTCCCACATGCGTATCGTAACTGGCTTCCGCAGAAGTGCTTTTGCTAAACCACCAACAGTGAAGAAAGTTTTCTTCTCACCATTGATGGTGTAGGTCTTTGCCTTTGCACCGTTGTAACGGTCGCTGGCTTCAACATATACCGACTTTTGGTTAGGTCGGTTTTTGGGCGGGCGGGTACCCGGAAAGTCGGGCAAGTCGCCAAACAGTTCCAGTGGGTCTTTCATACCTTAAATGCCCATGATTCTTTCTCTTCGTAAAAGCCCTGCACAACGGGAGCCAACTCTTTGTGCTCCCATGCAAGCGCAAGCATCTTACCTTCACTTAAGACTTCTACAACCTCTTTAACGTCTTCCCAAAATCCATTTGCTTCTGCCCACTCTTTAGCAGCAGAAGTGTTAAATGAACGAGAGACACGGCGCTCACGCTTTAGTTGCATGCCTTCAATCTCTACCCAGCGGTGACCTTTGTCGTCAACGACGCCGTTGGTGTCAATGTATGCAGACAGTTCTTTCTTCATTGCATCTTGGCGCTTAGTCAGCGCTTCAATACCTTCTTTAGACTTTTTGAATTCTTCAGCGAGCCTTTTGATGTACGCAGGGTCTTGTGCTGGTTGGTCTTGTCGTTTGATTACTCGTGGTGTTGTCATCTCATACCTCTGTGTTTGTTAGAAACTCGGAAAGAGATCCGAGGCTCAGTTGGAAGTTACCTTGTGTGTCGTACCCTTTGTCAATAAAGGCTTCGTTAATTTTTCTTTTTTGCTGAAGCATTTCGTACTGACGTTCCTCTATGGAACCTTTCATTACGAATGAGGTAATAGTAACGTGGGGGTGTACAGATGACAACCTGATTATTCGTGCTTCTCGTTGATCCAATTTACCGGCAGACCACGGGAGGTCAAAAGAAATGAGATAGTTGGCTTGGGGCAAGTCAACTCCGTACCCTCCGGCGTCGGAAGATAAAAAGATACGACAATTTGGGTCTGACTGGAATCGTTGTTTAGCGGTGTCTCGTTCTTCTGCACCCATTCCACCCATGAAGAGGACGCTGTCCGCAATACGTGCAGTTGCGTCCTTGATAAGCCGTAGGTTCTTTTTAAAGAACGAAAATAAAACCACTTTGTTATTTGGGTCTTCATTTAAAACGTCCTTAATGTATTCAATTACAGCATCTAATTTTGGGGAAGCCGCATTGGTCGGAAGGATGCCACCTTTAATAACTTTGTCAGCGTACGCACTGCCTTCGTTGGAAGCAGGGTCGTTGTACAGCGATGCAGATGCTCGTACCAACTCAGCGTTGTCACACAACATACGGAGCACCGTAAGGCGAGCCATGATCTGCCCTTGCGCCTCGTTGCCGTCTTTACCGTTGTAGTGAGACCATAGGTCAAACCCACGACCGTGTTGCGAGATCGCTTTTTGAATCTCTTGCAAAAGGTCTCTAGCAATAACCTTGTACGCCGATGCGCCTGCCTTGTCAAAAGGCACAGGGATTACTTGACTAATGACTTTAGGCAATTGGTCTGCAATATCTTCTCTTGTCTTACGCACCATTGATTCCCCAAGACTGTCATTGAGTTGCTTGAGGTTGCGGTAATGCTTTGGTTTACCAAAGTGGTCACGCACAATGAAGGTGCGATCAAAAACGTCAAACTTACCAAGGACAGTAGGGTCTACAAACTGCATGATGGAAAACAACTCTTCAGGCTTATTCTCTATCGGTTGTCCTGTTAACGCAAAACGGTAATGGCATTTACGACTTAAGCGTTTAATTAAACGAGATCGCTTAGCCGACGGAGATTTAATAATGGTTGCTTCATCTATGACCATTGCGTCGTACCCAATTTTTAAGAAGTACGCCTCGTCTTTAGTAAGCAGTTCAGGGTTAATGATGGTGTAGTGGCAATTGAGAGAAGTGCGCCACAAGGTTGCACGTTCTTTTGGAGTGCCGTCAATAACAACAACACGGGACGTCGTAAACTTTTTAATTTCTCGCATCCACTGGTATTTGAGGGAAGACGGAACAATTACAAACACACGATCTATTTCTTTTGTGTCAAGTAATTCTTCTATCGCAGACAATGTCGTAGGTGTCTTGCCCGCACCCATGACCATGGCAAGAAGCATCTGCCCACGGTCAACCATGCGATCTTTAGCGTCCTCTTGAAAAGGGTACAGAGTGCCTACAAAAGTCACTGCAACCACCAAGGGATGATTGAAGCACCAACTACTGAGTCGTATATCTGTTCGTCAGTCATCTCACCGATGTCTTTAGCATCGGGGGCTTTGCTGTAGTCCAGCCAAAACATCCCACCCTTCAAGCGAGGCATTTGTTTTAGCAACACCTTTGCTGAAGAGATACCGGCCTTGTCGTTGTCCATCGCAATAATCACACGGTCTGCAACCTCCGGAATTAAACGAAGTTGCTCTTTGCTTACAAACGCTCCAAAGGTAGCAAGAGCCTGCATGCCACTGAAGGATGACGCAAAGCGCACAACGTCTAGCGGGGACTCCACAAGCACAGCGGTCTTTGCGTAGAAGCGCTCAATGCCGAACAACGTCACGCTCTTTTTAACTCCGGTGGGGACGTTGTTAAACCACCCGTTTCCTTTCTCTTGCCAACCAAGGAGTTCTCCTTCGGCAGACACGATAGGAATAACAAGGGCTTTCTTTTCATTGTTCCACTTCACGCCATATGACCGCACAATGTCGGGGTCTAAGTTGCGACGAGCGGAAACCTTTGCAGGGACATTCTCAAACTTGTTGTATGCCAACCAGTCAACGTCAGGCTTGTACTCAACACGTTCAGGTGAAGTCAACTGACGCATGCCCGACTCCATCAATAAACGGTGCGCCGTCATGGTGTCTTCAAAACTGCCAGTGAGTTCCGCAATCAAAGATGAGAGTGTGCCTTTAGCACCGCATGAGAAACAAATCCAAAGACCTGTCTCTGCGTTCATTGACCATGATGGAGAGTTGTCGGCTTTACCAACACGCTTAATGTGTACAGGGCATCGCCCTACAATCTCTGCTCCACCACTTCTTGTGAGTTCTATGCCAAGGTTGGCAAGCACATCGGTGATGCTAGTAATACCAGTTGTCGCTTCCGCTGTCGTCATTTGCTTCTGTATCCTCATCTATCTCAGTAAAGTCCATGTGTTCCCAGTCCCACTTGATTCGCACTTCACCTTTAGGAGCAGAGCGAGCCAAAATAACTCGGATGATTGATTGGTTATCTATGTCAGGGTCTGATTCAACACCTAGTACAAGATCGGAGTCTTGTACAAAAGATGATGAGTACCCAATTGAATCAGATGTTACCTGACGTGATTTCTTATTCCCCAACTTCCAAGCAAGAACTTGTGTCGTGCATATGATTGGTATTTGGAATCTCTGCGCCATTCTCTTCAGTGAACGTGTGATGTTGGTAAGCGCTTGGGGGCTTCCCTTTGGCTCACCGTTCTCATCGTCCATAAGGTAAACACCGTCAACAATTAGAAGTCCCGGGCGGTGTTGCTGTACTTTGCCAGCAAGCGCACTTACAGTTGTTAGTGACGAAGTATCTTCCGTCATGTAAAACTCGTGCATGTTACGACGAGACTTCAATGCTTTCTCTACACGTTGCATCTCTGCTGATGACAGGTTGCCGTGCATGATGTTCTTATGGGCTACGCCTGAAATCAAAGAGTCGTAACGAGCGGCTTGCTCATCAATACTCATTTCAAAAGAAACGTAAAGAGGGCTGATGCCGTGGTTGTGAGCAGCGTTAGCCATGATAAGCGTAATCATTGACTTACCTTTTTTGGCTTCACCAACGAAGGTAACAAGTTGTTGTGGGCGTAGCCCCGCAGTGATCCTGTCCAACCCGTAGAAACCTGTTGGCATTCCACGAAGAGCATTAGGTGTGTTACGCATTTCTTCATAGTTGGCAAGACGTGCTTCCCATGAAGTGATTAGGTCAACGTCACGCAACCGAGCAACTGCTACCGATGCTTTCTGTAGACCGGCACTAAGAAGTTTGTAAGCCTCATCAACGTCATTCTTTTTAAGGACGGTAACTGCTTCAGTCATCGCCTCTTGGATGTGCTGTTGCTTGTACTCTTTGTAGAGTTCGTCAATGAGTGCGGGGAACGGTTCGTTCTCCGTGTTGATTAATTTGGTGTCGCCGTACTCTTGTTTAAACGCACGAGCAGTAGGAACCGTTTGGTATTCGTTCCAGTAGTTAATAACCCATAGCCAAATGTCTGACCACTCGCCATTGAAGTGATCGGGGCGTATGCCTGCGTTGAGTATCTCAGACATGTCTCCAGTCTGAATTACTTTGCTGACAAGAAGGTGCTCTGTAGAAGCCATTAGAGGGTCCATCCCCGATCACTAGGAACTACCCGTGCTCGTATACCGATGATCTGAGCAATTTCTTCAGTCGGTACAAGAATGGTGCGAATAGAACGATTAAAACGCAAGTCGTATTCAAGAAAGGTTGCGTCTTCATAATAAACAACAGGAACTGAAACGCCTTTGCGTGACAGCCAGCGTTCAATAGAAGCAGTGGCGTCTTCTCCTAAGAAAGTGTAGACCTCACAACCGATGCCTAGGCGACTGGTTGTGTCAATCATTGATTTGAGAGGAAGTTCGTTTGCTTTCCATCGTGGAATATCTTTCTCCCATTTAGGAGAAGACGATGTAAAGATTTGACGAAGACTACGGTCAGGCGGAGTAGCAAGCACGCCTTCAAACACAATTCCGTATCCACGGGTGTCATACGACATCAAGTCATTGCCCTGCATCTAGTCCTCCAATCCGATAGTCAATCCCAGCGGTACGCAATGGGTAAGTAGACTGACGGAGGATAGAGGCAATGCGCTGAGTAAACAACCCTCCAATTTTATCAATGCGTTCTGACGACGTAAAGATCGTCGGGAGTTGCGTGTCGTAACGTGACTGGATGAGGTCAGCAGTCATCTTGATCATGTAGTCAGTTACACGGTCAGCATTGAAGTTGTCAATCACAACAACGTCGTAGGTGCGCCGTGTGTACTTAAGCAAATTCTCTTCGCCGTACATCTCAGGAAGTTCACCGTCACGGGAATCGTAAACCATCTCACAAAACATGTCGTACGTTAAGAACAAACCACTCAACTCATGTTGTTTGATTACTTCTTTAAGAGTTGCAACAGCAAGGTGTGTTTTACCTGTGCCGACATCTCCGGAAATGTAAAGACCCATGCCTTCTTCCATGTTCTGAGGCATATTGCCCACCCACTTGTGGAGTGCTTTAACAAGTGGCTGTGTGGTGGTCGTTGTTTCAAAATTATCAAAAGAGCATGAGCGATACCGTGGGGGTACCCGCAAGTTCTTTAGGCGCTCATCTAGGGGCCTATTACGCCAATACTTGGCGCTCTTCCATTCACTCATGTTCATCTCCTGCGATTGAAGAAAGAAGGTTGCTAAAGAAGACGGTCATCAACTTCAACTTCATTATTTCCTTCTGTGGTTGTTGCTCGTTGTACTAAGTCAGCGTACTTGTCAATATCCGAAATAAACGCTCGCCATGGTGCAATGTGTGATGGGAGTGGTCTACGGGTAATTGCTTGTACGAAGAGGTCAATCATCCCACGAATCTGTGCGCTTGTAAAGTCCTTGTCGTGAAGTGTCTTAAAGTACTTCAACATCACGGGACCGTTTACGTTTGCGCCGATCCTTTTCATGTCTACGGGTATTGTTTGATTAAAATATAAGAGGAGACCTGTACGAGAATCGGGTTCGTGCTGGCGTTTCTTCTTGGGGGAGTCTTTAGGTAGTTTTGGGTTCTCGGGGTCATCCCCAATTGCTGTCCCCCAGTCGTCGGGAACCCTACTCATCTAAGAGTCTCCCATCAACAAAAACCCCGTCTTTCAGAAAATCTGCTTTCTTGTTTTTTTTAGTCTTGTTCTTTAGTATTGTTTGGGTGACTGTGGAGTCACCCCCGGGGGTGTCTGTAGAGTCACCCCCCAGTGTCTGTGGAGTCACCCCTACCAGTGACTCTGGTGTCACCGGTGACTCTGGAGTCACCCCTAATTTAACCGCTGGATTATTGAAGTTTACGTAGTAACAATTTGTCAGTTGGCGGTTGTTTCTCTTACGCTCTGCTTTCTCAATAATGCCGATTTCCGCTAGGCGGTGAATAGCCCTGATGACTGTCCGCTTGTTGCACCCCATTTGGTCAGCGATGTGCTGGTAAGAGGTGGTCAGTTGCTGGGAATCATTATCCATGTACTGTAGAAAGAATAACAAAACGGTGTTCGCAACATGGTCTCCTCCCGTGTACTCCAGTACCCACCGGGGTACGGGTAGGAAGGGTCCTCCAAAGGTCGCCTTTTTCTTTACCATTTTTTCTCCTTACGTTGACTGCTTGTAGGGATGTCATGATACACTCCTTGTCAACCAAGGGTACATGTGTGTGCATTTATTTCCTAGGTTGATTGCTCAGGTGAATGGCTGGATATTGGCAGAAACTGTATCCAGCCATTTGCCATTTATAGGGTAAAATGGGGCATGGCTAAAAAAGACGTGTGGGATAAACCAAACCCCAATAAAAAGTCAGACAAGTTGACTCCTGAGCAAAAGTCTGAAGCAAAGGCTCGTGCTAAGAAAGCAGGGCGCCCTTATCCAAATCTTGTGGACAACATGGCTGTGTCCAAGAAAGGGAAGAAGTAATGGCTCGTGGTAATAATGATTTCCTTGCTGGCTCAGGAATGAGTGCAGAAAGCCAACATGCTTCTGTAATGAATGCTTCAGCAGTTCCCTCATCAGATTTTGAAGGGTCTTATGAAGGTCCCGGAACATACACTTCTCCCATGGCACAACTTTTGCAAAAGAAAGCATGGGAGTCTCGGATGCGTAAAGAAATGCCTGAAGAAGGCAAGAACAAGTTTCTTTGGACACAGGAGGAAGACTGATGGCTGCTAAAAAATCTGATGCGTGGCAACGCAAAGAAGGAAAAAACAAAGAGGGCGGGTTAAACGAAAAAGGACGCAAGTCCTACGAAAAGGCCAACCCCGGTAGTGACCTTAAGCCACCTGTATCTAAAGAGCAGGCTAAGAAGTCTCCTAAGTCTGCGGCTCGTCGTGAATCTTTTTGTGCTCGTATGGAAGGCATGAAGAAGAAAAACACTTCATCTAAGACTGCTAATGATCCTGATTCACGCATAAACAAGTCACTTAGAAAATGGGATTGTTAATGTCTAAGTTGACTGACGCTCTCAAAACAACTCTTGCTGATACCGTCACAATGTACTTTGTTGCACACGGTTACCATTGGAACGTAGAGGGTCAAGACTTTAGTCAATACCATGCACTCTTTGCAGAAATCTATGAAGACGTTTACTCTGCTGTAGACCCACTTGCAGAAGACATCCGTAAGTTGGGGGAATACGCTCCATTTACCTTGAGCAAGTTCATTGACCTTCGCACAGTGGAATCAAAGGACGTTGATCCTTCTCCTAAGGCAATGGCAAAAGCCCTGCTCACTATCAACGAAGGTCTTATTAAAAGCGTTAATCTTGCTTTTAAAGCAGCCAACGAGGCTAACGAGCAGGGCATTGCAAACTTCCTTGCCGAACGAGATGACATGCACAAAAAATGGGCATGGCAACTCAAGGCATCAACTAAGTCCTAAGATCAATCGCACTTCTGCCATAGTTGCAGGCGTAGATACAACAGTTCCGTTTGGCATGACTACTGTGATCATGCACTCTTTATCGTCAGTTGTTTGGATACGTTCACGCACTGGGTACGGCGTTGTAGAAACTTCTTTGACTTCAGGGTTTGCAGGCACTTCTCCCAACAGATGATTAATGATCTGTTGTTTTTCCATGTAGTCCGCTTCAATGTTTTGGTTTTTAGCGCTCTTCTTTAAAACGCTAATAGGCATGTCCTGTAGTTCTTCCCGAGTAAAAGGTTCTACTTCCACTTCTACCTTTTGCACTTTTTCTTTAACTTCTGCAACTTCCGTTTCAACAACGATAGGAACGAGACCATTGGTAAGGTCTTTTATTTCAATGCCAAGGTCAGTTGCAGTGAATACGATGTCTTCCATCTCTTCATTGTTCTCTTCGTCCCACAACAAAAGCAATACGCCTTTGCGTTTTTTAAGTTCTTTGAGAAAGAACTCAGGAGACAAAGTTTTGTTTGAAACAAAGTGCAAAGCGTTTTCCATCAACGCTGGGCTTGTTGCTGTGTTGTGCACAACGGTGTAAGGCACTTCGTGATCAGTAAGCCAATCATGTACTCGTCCTTCAGATGCACTCAGTTTGTGAGTGCCATACAAAAGAAATTCGTTATCTTCACCAAGTTCATTTAATGAATCTTCAATTATGTTTTTCTTTGTTGGGCCTGTGCCCATGATTCCATATGTAGTTAACATGTGTTTTCCTTATTTGATTGATTTGCGGTGTGCCATGTCCCCAAGGAAGGTGATTAGTCTCATTAGACCGTGGCAGGCGCTTGCAATAGTAGCGACCACTAAACCTGCTGTCCATTTATTTGGAACATCAAGAATAAAAGACGCACAGTACGCCAGTACAGTAGCGGCAATCACTTTTACCCAAGGCATTGCTTCCTTAGGAGTAAGCACATCAAGAATGTGTACTGCTTTATAAACTGCTAAACCTGCGATTATATAAATCATGCCTGCCCGGGGACACAATCGTACGTAATTGTGTATTTAGGTGAAACCCCACCTAACAATGTAACTGGGAGAATCTTAGGAAGCAACCGTGTTATGGCATCTTGTGTCTTTTGACGGTTTGCTGTGTAGGTAGACAATGAAACGTGCGGATCAGTTTTCCACAAGTGATCCGAAGACTGGTTCCTATATAAGTTTCCACCAAAAATAGTATTGCCATCAAAGTAACTTCCAAAGTTGTTTGGCTCCACCATCCAGTAATCTA
>Ga0209770_10000180_pt1 | contig 37775 bp, 25 predicted proteins | sample LauGreSu1BDMLBDD_2_FD_187572 | JGI IMG/M metagenome (GOLD analysis project Ga0209770, IMG submission 187572) | Freshwater lake microbial communities from Lake Michigan, USA - Su13.BD.MLB.DD (SPAdes) (version 2) | ecosystem: Environmental > Aquatic > Freshwater > Lake | place: Lake Michigan, USA... | reverse complement strand
TTACTATATCAGAAAAGGCAGTTGCTGGAACAGCTTCCCAATTTCTATAAAAATCAATTCTTATACTTGATCCGCCAGCCAAATTCTGACCATATACAATTAATTTAATCCATGAAGGTAACCCTTGTGCTGATAATTGACTTGTTGCTGTATCGACTGGTATTCTATACATATTTAAATCAGCATAATCTTTTGGGAAATAGTTAAGTTTTAAACCGTTGAAGGGGATACTTTGATAACTAAACATTTTATCGTCAACATTAGAAAAATTAGTTAAAGAAGTATCATCACTACCACTACTAGTAGCTATATTTATATCAATTCCACCACCGAGAATACCTGAATGAGCGTCAACTGAACCAATATAAGTTACAATCATAGTTGCAGAGACTAATCTATAAGCGTTTAAAGTATTTTGAACATTTAAAAAATTAGCTCTTGAAGAAGTAGAAGCAACTCCTGTTGAAGCTCCAGTTAAACTTGCATTTATATTTACCCATAAATCAGAATAAGTGGGTGTAGATGTTGTATTATCAAATAGACTTTGAACGTTCCATTGTACTAAAAAATTACCATTTGTATTTGGTGATATAGTTAATTGATTTTTTTGAGTAAATGTTAATGTTGGAATGGGGAATTTTGTAGGTACTCTAACACCTCTAGTTTTTTCTGGGAATATTAAAGAATGAAGATATGATCTTTTAATTTCTTTATGATATTCATCAAAAAATTCAAGAGCATCGCTTATTTGTGATAGGTTAACTTTATCTTTCATAACAGCGTTGTGGATTTGTAATATTTTTTGTAAATAAGCCCTACCAAAACTTTCAACTGCTCTATTATATAATTCTTTATTAGGTCTTAATTCTCTTCTACCAAATATAGCAATTGGTGTTTTATTTTCATTATTATTTTGGTTTGCAAAAAGTTGAATCATTATTTAAAATTATAATCTTTTTTTATAATATTATATATGGATTTGGAAGCAAAATTGAAAAAAAGTGCTGAAATTCAAAAGATCTTTGAAAGTGAAACTTATAAAAAAGATTATGAAAAAATGAATAGTGAAGAATTTTTTAGAAAATATTATAGTTTTATGCCAGATATATTTTTAGATAATATTAATAGTATATTAAAAGAATATTATGAAAATATAAAAAATTAATTAGGCCAGAATAAAGCTGGTGTAAAAGTTGAACTATTTCTTGTTGTTACAGTAAAATTAAAACTAGCTAACGGTGAAGTTTTTTCTAAATAAAAATAAAAATATATTTTTTCATTTACATTATTAGTTTTAAAGGTTCTTATCCATTTAGTTTGAGTTAGATTTTCATATTCGGTAATTGTGTCAGTAGTTGTTAAACCAATCCAAACATAAGTACCATCGTAAATAAATACAATACTTCTGTTAATTGATGCTGTTGTAACATATGGTAGTAACAAATCGCCTCTATTTATAAAAGTATTTGCATTAAAATTTGCTCCATTTTGAACAGTAGCAAAATAAGCAGTATAGTCAAATCCACTTGTTATAATAGTGTTTAAATCTAAATAACAAGCAGAATAATTTGAAAGTTGACCAACTCTTGATGCCTGAGAGTCTATCAAAGTATTAGCTATAGTACTTGAAACAACATTTATTATTTCTCCAAATACATTCGAATTATTTATAAATGGTTGATTTTGAAGTAAAATTCCAAATTTATTCATTCCACTTATTGCACTAGCTTGTAAACCAAAACAAAAATTATTCGAATTAAAATAAGTATGTCTTGTTAAATTATCAGCAGCTGACAAATTTATAAATACAGGTGTGTTTAGTTGTAATGATGATATATTTGATTGAGTATATGAACCGCTTGGCCAGACAGGAGCTACACCAAATGAATTAGCTAAAATAAGAGGGTTCCATATATTATTTTTTAAATATTTTCTCCAATCAGGTCTTACCGATCTGGTATCATAAACATTTACTGGATAACATAAAGATAAATTTATTAGACTTTTTTTATCATTTTCATTTAATTCGTCAATGAAATCGTCAACAGTTAAATCTGATTTTTCAATATAATTATAAATTATTTTATTTTTAGGATGGTTTTTATTTAAAGTGTTTAAATTAATAATTGCTTTACTTTTTAAAAAATCTAAGGTTTCTTTTTGCATTATAAATATTTATTATGTTATTTAAAATAGTCAGTTTTTTGTACACACTTATTATTTATCAGTGTTTGAAGAAGTTCTATTAATTCTTCGTAATCATATAATTTCAAAATTTCTATTTCCTTTTTATCAAGTTCTTCTAAAAGAGTTTTATAAAAAGTAGAATTTAATAGACTTTGTTTTTTATAATCATTTATAAGAGAGTTGTTCATTTATTTTATAATGTTTTCAAATATCGGGTTTGAATATAATTTTCAAAAAAGAGGGGTGCCATTATTTAGAAAAGTAGAACCAAAAAGTAATATATCTTTACCAGTTATGGGTGTTTCAATACCAACTTTAGAATTAAATGAAACAAATAATAATAAACTCCCTGTTAATGAGTTTTCTAAAATAATAGAAGATAAAGTATTAAAATTAGAGGAACAATTATTGTCTATTAAAAAAACTAGTGATGATTTTCAAACAGAAGTTACAGAAAAAGTTTTAAATAAAAAGAGAAATCAAAAACCTAAAAAAGAAAAAGTTAAAAAAAACAATAGATTATTATTTTAACTATGTTTATTATAAAATTCTTTTATACTATTTAACCTGGATTTAATATTATTATCTTCTTTAATTTTTTTAATAGAATTAATTGAATTAACATTTGTATAAAAAGGTTTGCAAAAATGTTTATTATTTTCAATATATGAATTAATTATGTTTTCTATTTCTGGTGAAGAGTAATATTCTTTTATATATTCTTGATTTATCATACCTGTTGAAAACGCTGAATAATTAGCTCTTGTACATTCATAAATAAAAGTAAAATTAACTTTTTGAGTTGATGCTAATCCTCCAGATTTAAAAATAGATCTACAACCAAATATTAACCAAGTTGAATAAAATCCATTTGTTTGTGTAATTTTATCTGCGTAAACTGGGAGTAATTTGTAATTATTTAAAAAATCTGGTGGTATAAAAATATTCATTCCTTCAAGCGATTGTGTTTCATTAAAATATAACAAATTTTTAATATTAGAATATTTATCTATTTCTGAATTTGGTGCTGTATTGATAGTTTTCCAAGCATTCCCATTAAATGTTTCGTTATAAGGTAAAAAACCGCCAAAATAATTTCCATTACTGTTTAAATCTAAATTTCCGTCAAGTGTTTGAATATTTAAATAACCTTTTATTAATCTAGATTGTAAAATATAACCAGGATTTATATATGATTGAAAATTTGAATTAGCTAATGAACTATTTATAGTCATAGTTGCTGCCGATAAAAAATTTAAGTCTGCTGCATTAGCAAATTGAAATGGATAACAATTATTTGAAACTAATCTTGCATAAGTATTAAAACTCCATAAGATATAAGGATTAATTGCTATAAATAAATTACCTAAAGCATTAGTTGGAATATTAAAAGTAACTGAACGAGATACGATAAAAGTATCGCTAGCGTTTAAAATCTTTGGTAATCCTTTAACAAAGTAAAAATTATTATAAAATTCATCATTATTTTCTTGACAGTTACATTTTTCAATCGGGGTAAATTTATCTTGATAATTCATTATAGAATTGCTAGTTAAATCATGATTTATAATACAATTGTTAATATATTCTTGAACAATTGTAGAATTTAAAGAAATATTTTGTTTTGGAAAAAAAGGTTCTAAAGCAGTTATAATTTCTATATTTTGATGAACAGTAAAATGTATTTTTAAATAATTATTTTGCAAAGTAGTAAATTGAGGTAGAGCAAATGCTGAATTTAAAAAAGTATTTGTTATTAATGTATCATTAACTTCAGCAGCATTATATTTTTTAAAAGGAATTGGTAAAGTTTTTGGAATATAAATAATTTTATTTGGTTTATCTAATTCTTTAAAACTATTTCTATTTGCAGAATTTGAAAAGAAAAAACTAGAAGATATATTATTTGGGACAGTATGTTCATAACTAAAACAATAAAATAAAGGTTTAATATCTATATTTAAAGAGCCAGCTAATACAGCATCAATTCTTCCACAATGTGAATAATTTGTTTCTAATGAACCTGAAGTAACTCTATATTTAGTATCAGAATTAAAATAAAATTGAAAGTATGTAGAATCAATTGATAAAGCATCTCTTGTTACTGTTGGAGTACCTGTTCCATTTAAATTAAAAGGTCCATCTAATAAATAAATATGACCTGTTGCAACAACATTTGAAATTGTATCAATTCCAATTACAAAACCAATAGCTCCTGTATCATTACTTCCCATATTTTTATAGTTAAAATATTTTATATTAAGTGTTGTAGATAAACAACCGTCTCCAATTGAATAAGAAGATTTATCTGGAAAAATTAATGATTGTATATATCTTTTATAATTTAAATCATTGCATTTTGAACAGTTATTTTTTTGTAAATAATTTTCTATAAGTAGACTTTCCATAAATTTTTATAATATTATGGTTAAAAAAGTTAAATCTGAAAAAAAGAATCAAAAAGGAAAGAAAAATATAAGAGCAAAAACTCCAAAAAAAATAAATAATAATAAAACTTCTATTAAAATGCCAGAAAAAAAAGAAATTTATAAAGAAGATATTAAAAATGAAACAATTAATGATATGGGATTTAATCAATATTTAAATAAATATCCAACAAATTATAGTAGTCTATTTAACTAAGTTTATAAAACAAAATAATTTTATTTATATTAACATATTCATTGTTTTCATCTAAAAATTCTAAATAAGCATTATAATCAACTTTAAATTTTGCTAGTTCTTTTGGAATAATATTAAATACATCAGATTCAAATATATTATCTATAAAAATAAAACCTATTAAATTTGTTTCGTTAGAATACATCTTATTATAAGTTGTAGTTATTACATGACAATTTCTTGCATAAATATAAATAATTTTTTGTAAATTTATATTAATATTAATTGGATTTTTGAATAAATTTCTTCCAATTGGGAAAGCAATTTGATTAATATATTTATTATTTACAACTATTTCAGCATCATGTATTTTAAAAATTTTTGTAATATCTTCTACAGGGTCATTAAGTTTTAATATTCTATTTCCCATATTATATTCTTTAAGTAAATTTTTATCTTGTTTTAATAATTGTTGAAAAACTTCTAAAACTTGTAAATTATCGGAAATTTTATAAACTTTAAAATCTTCAATTCCAAAAGTTGCTGTATTCATATCTTTTAAAGAAAATGATAAATATAATTCAATTATATAATCTTTAGAATGGATATAATCTGATATTAATACAATTTGTTGTTTTTCTAAAAATTGTTTATCTATTTTAATATGGAATAAAAACAAAAATCTTGCAAATTCAAAAGGAGCAGGTATAAAATTTTCAAAATTTATAATATTTAAATCCTCTCCAAATAATTTAGCAATTTGAAAGTTTATATTTATAGAAAATGTTAGAGATGGCTTATCTAATTTAACTAGAAATTTTTTAATATCAATATTTTGTTGCATTGAATCAAAATTTCCAAATGTCAATGGTAGGATATTTGAGTTATTATTCTCGTTATAAATCATTATGATTAATTTTTATAATATTAAATGAAAGATATTGATATAACACAAAATTTAAATGAAATGAATATGGATCAAAAAGCGCAAAAAGAAATTTTAATTCCTCCATCTTTTATGAACCATCCAGAAAAACCAGGAACTATTATACCTTTTATAAAAGAAATTAAATATAGTCCAAATAGCGGACTTATATATTCTGATAAAAGTCAAATTAGATTTTTAATTAATTCGACTGGATTCTTAGATCCTTATGGTATTTATTTAAAATTTAAATTACAAAATGATAGTCCATTTCCAATTTTTATAGATAAATCATATCATAATTTAATTGATAGATTTCAAGTAAATACTAATGGAAATATAATTGAAGAATATTCAGAATTTGATATTATAAATGATATATTATTTGATCAGAGTTTAAAAGAAGAAACTTTAGAGACTCTTAGACCATTTGGATTTTATTCCAAAAGTCCAGATATTATATTGCCAGAGGGTGGTACATTTGCTACAACAGAAGGAGAAATAAATATTTTAAAAGCAAGCACAAATGAACCTCTTATTGTTCAAAAAGGTAAACCAGCAATATATTATTCTTCAAAAACTAGAGAAATTTTAATTCCAGTTATGAGTAAAGTTTTTGGATTTGGAGTAGATTTTAATTATTATAGATTTATTCCACTTGAGAGATTTCCAAATTTGGAAATAAATTTTTCTTTAAATTTTGAAGCAATTAGATTGGCGATGTCAAATTTAGAAGATATTTTTTATAAATATACACCAGAAGAAATGAGAACAAATATAAGAAATTCTATAAAAATAAAAGATGTATGTTTAGTTACTAGACAATTATATTTTGATTCACAAATGCTGAGTAGCATTAGATCAAATATGAGCGGTGATTTGGTATTTGATTTTGTTATGACGCAAATATTACATAAAAAAAGCGAAACAAAAGAAGCGCTAATAAAAGATCATTATGAGTCATTTAATATTCCAAGAGTTTCAATTAGAAGATTTAATATGGCTTTTTATTCAGATAAAAGTATAAATTTACAGTATCCAAATTTTGCTACTAGTAAATATAATAGATATAATGGATGTTTAAAATTTTTACAATTAAAAGTTGGGGATGAAAATTATCCAAATCAACCTTTAGAAGGAGATAGTTCTAATATTTGTGGTGAAGTTAATAATTTTTCATTTTGGAATAATTATTTACAAACTTTGAGCAAAGGTTTAGGGAATTTTTCAAATAGTTTAGTTACACCATTTACTTTTTCGTTAAATTCTGATCTACATAGCGATTTAATAGATATGCATCTTAATTTAAAAAATATTTATACTGAAAATGAAGTAAAAAAAATGAATAATAAAAAAATTGACGCCGGTAATTTCTTATTAAATGAAGGTGCTGTTGTTGATCCAAGATATTATATGTTAAATTATTATAAAAATTATGTAGCTAATTATAGTTGGAAAAGTTATGGAAGATGTATTTATCAAATAAATTTAGAAAGTATTCCATTTTCTTGCGGTAGTTTTAGATGTGGAATTGATACTAGATATAATAGAGCGATGACTTTAACTTATAAATTCCAATTATATGATGAAAGAGAAAGACAAAATTATTTATATGAAGCAGATTTAGCGCAAAGAAATACTATAACTTATTATATGATTGATTTTGATTATACTTTAAGAATTAGTCCAAATGGTCAAATAACTAAAGAATTTTAAAATATAAATTTATTTTTAACTAAATCTTTAAACCAAAATAAATCGTGCTCTGATAATATTATACTATTATTATTTATATTTTCAATTAATTCAATTATATTAATTTTTGTCATTAGCTCTGATGTTAAATAATAATAAAGTGTGCTTGGCTGAAAATTCGAAAGATGTAAAAATTTTAAATTTAAAAGTTTGATTATATATTTATAACAGTGGTGCTCTACAGAAATTTCTGGTACATCATTAAATTTAATAAAGTATTTTATCAATTCAAAAATATCAAACTTTAAATTGTTGGTTGTAATTATAATTTCTTTTTTTGAATAATATCTATCTTCTTGTTGAAATTCTAAATTTATATTTTCTTTATTAGAATTAATTATATTATCTAATTCTGATTCTATTTCTGTTTTGTAGATTAAATAATTTTCAATTGAGTTATGTAAAAAAGTGTCATTTGAATCTTTTTGATTAATTCTTTTACTAAAACAATTTGTTATATTTTTTTGAACTATTTTTATTAAAATATTAGAATCTGCTGTTCTAATAAATTGTCTATTTAAAATTTGAATATTTGATCCAAAATTTTGACTTAATTTTTTAATAGCTGCATGATCAAATTGGCTATTATTATCTAAAAATTGTTTGGCGGATTTAATTTTACAAACTTCTGTAAATTCGGGGTTTTTTAAATAAGTATATAATTTTGGAGCTACTGCAAAAAATTGATTAAATTTTGTTTCTAATTTAAATTTACCTAATTCTTTTTGACTTAAATAATTATCTGGAAGTTGACAATTTAAAAATAAACTATCTGTATCGCAATAAAATAAATTATCAAAAGTAATTGCTCCATCTAAAAGAGGTTTAAATAAATTAACTCTACTTCTAGCCGTTACAAAACTAGCAATTCTGACAAGCGAACCAATCCAATCAAATTCTTTTAGAACATTAGTTTGTTTAATTAAATAATAATCAGAATTTAAAATTTCTACAGATAAAACGTTTGGAATAAAATATTTTTGAATTTTCGATTTATGAATTATATTTGAAACTGGGAATCTTCTCTGGCCCATTTTTCCATAAATAGAATTTAAAATTAATTTGTAAACTTCAGCTAATATTAAATTTGGTTGTGATTTATTTTTTTCTTCTAATCTCAAATTGTAAAATGAAGTTATAAATTTATTTAGAAAAGGTTTTGGTTTATATCTCAAAACATTATAAAATTGAATTTTATAATTAAATTGATAAGCAAATTTAATTTCTATTCCCCAAAACCATTGAGGTTTATCAGAAGATTTGACATAAATTAAACTACCATCATCAGTTTTAATCGGAAAAATTGAAAAATATTGATTTAATTCTGATGAGAAAGTTATAAGACAAAGATCAAATTCGCTAAAAATATAGTTATCTTTATTAAATATAAAATTTTCATCTCTTTCAAATGGTAAATCTAAACTTAAAGAATATGGATAACTACTGTTGATATCATAAATATATCCATAATCGCAAAATTTTTTAAATAATAAAGTATAACCGCCATGATAAGAAGATTTTTCAATATTATAAATATCTTCCATAGAGCCGAATAATTTATAATTAGTTTGTTCTAAATAATTTTTTAAAATAAATAGAGCGAAACTACTTGCTGTAGCTATTTTTGAAAAAGAGAAGTCAAAATTATTAATTTCTAATTTTTTTATAACTTCTATAAATTTTTCTACGCATAAAAATAAAATATAAGCATCATTTTTACAATATTGAATTATTTCTGATTTATAATCTTCAAAATTATCTTTAGTTATATTATTAATTTCTATTTCTAATTTTGTCGGTAAATTAAAATTTTTACAAATATTATTTAAACTATTTTGAAAAAAGCAACAAAAATCATTAAATATTATATTTTGATTTTTAATTCTAATTTGTTTTTTATCAGTATTATTTCCAATTAATTCTAAATCTTCGCCAAATAAATTTAATAAATAAGGAAAAATAAATTGATTATCAAATTTAGATCCATTATGACTCCAAAAAACTAATTTAAAATCTTTCATATTATTATTTTGCGTAAAAATAAAGATTTTTTGAATAAATTCTGATACGCAATTAGTTCCCCAAAGATTAAAATTAAAATAATCAAAATTAGAATAACAGCATAAACAATAAGGTTGTTGATTTCCGAATAAGAAATTATTAGAAGTATAAGTTTCTATATCCCAAGTGATGTATATAATTTTATTATTATTTGGTTTCAATTCAAAATTTTTATATAATTGAAATGGTTTAATTTTAAATTTACCCTCGTATAAATAAGCGTGAGAATTTACAAATAAGATATAAATTTGAGAATCTTTCATATTTTCAAATATAGAATTTGAAAGTGAAGTTAATAAATTACAATTTATAAAGTTTATATTTCTTTTATAAAGATTTTCTACAGCAGAAATAGCTGTAATATCTCCCATTATTAATTTTGATTGAGTTTCTTCGTCAAATTTTATAAGAAAGCTATGAATATCTTTATAATTATAAGGATTTAAATATTTTTCGAATTTATTAGCAGGTTTTGTTTTTATTAAATAATTCATAATCGCTCTAATTAAACAAAAACTTTGATTTAAATTATTTTTCATAACTCCATAAGCATATTTTCCAACTTTTGATATATCAAAATTATAAAATTCGATTTCTAATTTTAAAAGTTTAATTTGGACAATTTCTGTATCGGCGCCATATCTTTCTTCACTATCTTTAAAATAAGTATCTATTTCGTTAAAGAATTTGTCGCTAAAAATACTCCAAGTTTTTGGATTTTTAAAATAAGCGGTTTCAATTGGTAATAATAAATTAAAGTTATGTTTAAATAATTTTCGATCTATTTCAAAATCTACTTTTAAATAAGCAAAATTAGAATTCTTATTTTGTAAAATAGAATATCCAAATCCCAAAGCTAAAGAATTTTTTAAAATTTTTAAATCTATTAAATATTTTTCAATACTTGCATAATTTGACATAAATTGATTTTGAACAATTAATTTTTTAATTTTTTGATAATCTATAAATTGATCGTTATTTTGGAGAGATATATTATTAGGGATTTTACTTAATAATATATAATTATCTTTAGTCCAATTTTGGATCTCTTGATTTTCATTATTATAATTTAAATTCGATAATAAAATCTGAGAACCTGTTAAATTTAAATTTTTAAATTGTTCTGTAAAAATTTTTAAACTTCGAAAAATAATATTTTCTAAATCATCTTTAAAATTTTCTAATTGCGATTTAAAAATAGATTCGTAATTTCTACCAATTAAATTATAATTATCGTCATTAACATTTTTTTCTAATTTAAAAGAGGGGTTTAATTTAATTTTAATTGAAATAAACTTATTAAAATCTTCAGATAAAAATTTATAACTATCTTTTTCTTTTACAAAAGCAGAATTTTGTAAATCTAATAAGAAATAATATCTCTGACAAAAATTATCAAAATTAGATATAAATAGATTCTTAAAATATTTATATTTTTCAAAATTTGAATCTACTTCAGAAATTTCAATCAATTTAAAATCTTCTACCAAATAAGTATATATAATATTTCTAAATTCAAAAAGAGTTGAATTTAAATTTTTTAAACCGCTAATTTGAGGTTTAAAAATTTGTTCATTTTCTAAAAGTTCGAAAAATTTAATTAATCCATATTTAAACTCATCTTGATCAGAATTAGTTAATTTTGTTGAAGTTAATAAATTTTCTATACTTAAATTTTTGTCGGTTATAGTTTTTTTCAATTTTTCAAATGGTAGCGCTAAAATTTCTCTATTTGAAAAGTTATAATTTTTTTTTAAAAATACAGCTAATTTTTGAGGTTGTTTATTTTTAAAAGCTGGCAATTCTATAATTCTTTTAAAATATTCATTTATTTCTTCTTTTGAAAATAGATCTTTAAATTGAATTGACATTATTTTTTAAATTTAAATTTAATTTTAAATTTATTTACTTTTAAATTATTCTAGAATTTTCTTTTTCTAAGAATTGATCATCTCATTAGCTAGTACTAATGGGTAGTCATTAATTTGATGTCTAAAACAAATACGTGGGATCGATTCTTTTTATAATATATTATGATAACTCTCGAAAATTTAAAAATTCCCGATTTAGCGGTAGTTATAAAAAGAGAAGATTTGGAAGAAATTAATTTAAGGGTTTATTCTGAAGAAAAAAAAGATAAAATTTATTATTTTAGATTAACTTGTGAAGATGATGATTTAATATACTGTGAATTTATTAGTTCTAATAATATTATAGATGAAAATTCTGCTGTAACTTTTAAATTAAATAGTTTTGGCGAAACTTATACAATTCCAAAATCTGTTAATATTTTAACTTTTAAATGGGAAGTTTTAATTTTAGATGAAAATGAATATGATGTTACAAAAGATTATAAATTTTATCAGAATAATAATAAAAAAAATAGAGGTTTTATGATTTATTTTGTGGATATAAATTAAATTATTCGATTTTATGAAATTTATATTTTAAATATTTATCTTTATTATAACTAGAAAAATTTAAACTTTTTTTAAGAGCGTCTTGAATTATAATTTGGATTTTTTCAATTGTTTTTGAATCTATATTTTGTTCGGTTTCAACTTCATTTAAAGTAAATAATAATTTTTCTTCGATTTCTATTGGGTTCTCTTCTAAATATTTTAATTTTTTGTTTAATTCTTCAGCATCTTCTATTTCTTTTTTTAAAAAATTTGTTCTTCGAGTTTTTCGAAAATGTCTATAACATTTTAAATATTCTGTTATAATTTGAGGGAAATTGCGCCATTGACATTGAAGTTCTATAAATTTTAACAGCATTCTTTTAAAAGTATATAAACTTTTATAACCTTCATCCATTAATATTTTATAATGATAAAATCAGAGGGTATTTATAATAAAAATTTACCGCAATTTACAGATAAAAAATTAATTGGTATTATTAAACCTTATAATAATAAAAATTTTGTACCAACAACTTTAAATAGAAATCCAAAAAAGAAAAGTAATAATGTTACAACTTCTAAAAATTCTATTTATATAACTAATTTTGCTGTAACTCCGCTGGCTAAATTCTTAGATGAAGAGCATAATAAAAATATTTCAAAACAAAAATCGATAGATTTTAGACAAATTCCAAATATAATTAAATCTAATACAATATTAGTTAGTAAAAAGAAAAATTATTAAATAAAATAAGTTTTTTGAATATTAAAATAGTTAATAAGAATATTACTAAGTAAATATTTATTTTTATAATATTTTTCTAATTCCAAAATTTTGTCGTTAATTATTAATTTGTTTTCTGGCGAATTTTCTTCATCAATTAATTGATAAAATTTAAATTCGTTGGCCATTGAAATTAAATCGGTTTTTAATTTTAAAATAGAATAATAATTCTTATTTTTTAAATTAAACAAATTTGTTAAATGGATAAAACTCGATTTAATTATTTTAAAACTTTCATCAAAAATAATATTATTATTATCATCATTTTTTGCAATACTGTGATTTTTTGTCATAAAAGCGTAATTAAAATTAGCTAAAATAACAGTACTATTAGCTCTTTTGAAAAATAATAAATGTTTTGCGTCAAAAAAATTGAAAATATTTTTATAAATTGAAATTGGATTTGAATAATTTTTTAATGCGCCAAAAAAAATTTCCGAAAAATTTAAATTTGAAAAATAATAAACTTTTTCTAGCGCTGCCATAAATAAACCAGCAACATTATTAACTCCAAAATTTTGTTTAGATCTGACAGGTTTAATTAAATAATTTATAAATATCTCGCTATCTAAATTTGGAATTATTTTCCCTTTAATATTATGCGGTTGTAAACTAGAATTTAATAAATAAAATTCAAAATATAATTGAAAATCGAAAAAGATTTCTTCATTGCATTTAAATAATTTAATTAATTGAATATTAATCATATCTCCAAATAAATCAGAATCGCCCATAAAATATTCGAAAATTTCAGAAAAATCTTTCATTGTAAAATATTCAATATCAAAATTTGTAAATAATTCTTCGCGGTTTTCTTTAAAAATATTAAAATGAAATTTAAAATCTTTAACCGTTTTAAATTTGCGGCTATAAATAAATTGATCATTTGCGCAAGTTACAAAATAAATTGCCACCAAATTATGTTTATTTTCTTCAAAATAAGAAAGTTCTATTTCTAATGGATATTTAAAAACTGATAAATTTGTATAAATATCAAAATTTTCAATCGAATGATTATTTAATTTATTTTCAAAAATTTCAAAGTTACAATCGAAATGGTTATAAAAATAGTCTAAAAATTCTTGTTTATTATTCATATATTTTAAATAATTTATTTAAAGCGTATTTATATAAATTATATAATTTAATTTTATTTTTAGAATTTTTTGGAAATCTCGATTTTAAATAATTTTTTGCCTTGCTGTAAAAATAATAAAAATTTCCACCATAGTTATAATTTTTTGTCGCTTCGAAAATATATTCTACTAAATCTAAAGTTAAATCTTCTATTTTTATTCTTTCCAAAATTCTAAACATATTATCCATTATTATAAATTTTTAATTTCAAAAATTTTAATCAAAAATTTAATCATTAATTTTTTAACCCCAGCAGAATATAAAAGGGGATTTTAAAAATAGATTTAAAAATATTTTTAAATTTAAAAAATAATTAGATATTTGGAATCTACACCAAATCAATATTTAAAAAATATAGAATCCCCACTTGGAAATTATTTCTAAAAAAATAAATATTTTATTCTGGATAATTGTCCAGAAAATAAAATAAACTATAGCTAAAAAATAATAATTTAAAATTAACTAATATTTATTTTATTTTCTGGACAATTATCCAGAATAAAATATTTATTTTTTTAGAAATAGTTTCCAACTGGGGATTCTATATTTTTTAAATATTGATTTGGTGTAGATTCCAAATATCTAATTATTTTTTAAATTTAAAAATATTTTTAAATCTATTTTAAAATCCCCTTTTATATTCTGCTGGGGTTAAAAAATTAATGATTAAATTTTTTAAATTAAATTTTTAATTTATTAAATTATTTTTTTAAAATTCAAATTTAAATCTAATTAAATCCTAGCCAATAATTTCTTCCATAATCTACTATTAATTCTTCTCCAACTTCAATATCTTTACAGGAATAATATATTATTCTACTTGAAATTTTATTATCAATTATTATTCTTTCGGTTTTTGCTTCTATATTTTTTGTTTTTATTTCTTTTCGATCTAATAATTTGCCAGTTTTACTACATCTTGTAACTCCATTAACAAAATATCCAAAATTAGTTTCAATTCTTGGATCTATTAATAGTTCTTTTTTTGGATCTTTATTTGGAATCAAAGTAAAAAACCCATTGAAACTATTATTATAAACTTTCGAATGTCTAATTATTTTTCCAACATAACAAAATAATAAAGTATTAATTTTAATTTTTTCAAGCGCAAATAATCCATATCCTTTTCCAAAACTCTCTTGGATTAATACCGGTGGAAAAATATTATTATTTATTTTAATTAAATAATTTTGATAAGCTTTTTGAATTGATTCTCGACTCGCGGGCCATTCAAAAGAATCAAAAATATTAATTACTTCATTATCTTCATCATCAAAAATATAATCTTTTATAAAATTTAAATTTCTCTCTTCACAAATTGATTTAATATTATTATTAATTAGTTCTAAATTTTTTGGAGTTGGATCAGAAAAACAAACAATTCGATCTAAATTAAAATTATTTTTATTATTATTTTTCTCTTTATTAATTTCTTCCTTTATTAGAAAATCTATTGGATTCTCAGTTGAAATAATATGATTTAATTTATTATCTTTTATAATATTTTGATATTCTTCTCTTATTATTTTATTTGTATTCTCGTGGGGAATTATTTTATTTGGATTAATTATTTTTGTCTTTAAATATATAAAAAAATCTTCTATTTCTTCAAAATCTTCAATCATTTCAAATCTTGAAAAAGAGAGATTTGTATATCTAGAATCTAATATTTTCTGATATTTAGAATAAATATCTTGATTTATTACTAATTCATCTATTTTTTTTCTTATAAAGTTTTTAAATTCTTCTTCAATTAGATCGTTTTTATTTTTTTTAAATAATTTTGATTTCAAAGTTATCAATTTTGAATAATTTTCTCTAATTTTAATTGCAATATCCAATTTAATTTCGAAAACTCTTAAAATTTTTTTAATTTCTTTTATAACTATTTTTTGTTCTTCTTTTAAAAAAACCTTTTGAAAAATTAATATTATATCTTCCGCTCTTAATTTATTATAAAAATTTTTTAAAAATTCTAATTTTGTTTTAATTTTATTGATGTCATTTTCTAAATTTAGTTCATCCTTTAAATTTTGGATTCGAACAACTTTTTTTATATTAATATTTGTATCATTTTCAAGTAAAATTCGAGATTCTAATATTTTTTGATTTAAATATTCTAATTCTACCGATTTTTCTAAACAAGTTTTAAAAGATTTTGTCGGGAATATAATCAATTTTTTATTATAATATTTATTAATATTATATCTGACAGCATCTTTTAAACTATAGTACTCAGATTTAAATTTTAATTTAAATAATTCTTTTTCTTTTCTATCTAAAGCTCTGTTACTGTTAATATTATTATGTTTTAATTCTTTAAAAATAGAAAAGATATTTTTTTTAAATTTAAATTTAAAATCAACATCACTATTATTTTTATTATTATCAATAATTGTTGGAATTAATTCTTTTATTTTATTTTGTCGCTCTATTTCAGAATTTCTCTCATCATTAATAAATTTTAAAATATCTTCAAAACTTTTAGAATTTTGAATTAATTCATTAATTTTATTTTTTAATTCGATATTTTTTAATTCGATTTGCTTTTTATCTTTTATAAAAGTAGGTCTTTGAAAAATCTCTGCATTTTCTTTAAAAATTGCTGGATTAATTAAGAAAAATTTAAAATTATAACAATTTATTAAATGTCTGGCTAATTTTGATTTATTAATAATCTTTCTACAAAAATCGCATTTATTATCTTTTTTCTCAGCGTTTTTAATTTTTTTAAAAATAAAACTTTCTTTAATTGTTATATCTTTATCAAATTTTGGTTGCATAAATTTTTTTTCTAATTTTTCTTGATTATTAATTCTACAATTAAAATGATGCATATGTCTTTCTAATAATTCTTTTTTAACAGGTTTTAAACAGTAGATACAATTTGTTTCTCCAATACATACTTTTAAATGCTTCTTAAAATAACTAGGTTTAAAATATTCTAAACAAATTTCGCAGAATTTTTTATCATCTATTTTTAAAATTTTTAATTTTTTTGAACAGTTATGATCATATAATAATGATTTTTTTGACATAACTTTTTTACAGTATTGACATTCTTCTTTATTTTTTAAATCTTCATTTGCTTTATATTTATTATTATATTTTCTTTTATATTCAATTTTATTTTCAAGATCAGAATTATAATCTTCAAAATCATCGATCAAATCTAATTTTTTATTAAATTTAAATTTATTAATTTTTGTTCTTTTAAAATTTAAATATTCGTTTAATATATTTTGTCTTTGCTCAATTTCAATTTGCTCCATTCTATCTTCGTTAAATTCTACAACTTCAGCTAATTTTAAATTTTGATCTAAATTTAAATTTAAATTTTGATCTTCTTCTATCTCCATTTTTTGAATTGGATGTTCAATTCTAATTTTATAATTATTTAAAATATCATCTTCAGTTAATTTTTTAATTTCAAATTCTTTTTCTTCTTCAATTATTTCAATTTTATTATTATTATTATCTTCAATTATTTTATTAGTTTTAAAAATATTCTTTTTTTCTAAGAATTTTTTCGCTTCAGGACAACTACTTTTTAATAATAAATTCGTAGCTCTTTCATTATCTCTATTTAAAATTAAATCATTAGTTAATTCTTGAACCCATGGCTCTAAAGATAAACTTTTTTTAATATTATAAATATTTTCTTTAAAATCATTAGCCGTTTCTAAACATTGAGCAAAATTTAAATTTAAATTATAAATTTTATTTTTTAATTCTGGATTATCTTCCATTGTTTGAGCAAGTTCTAAAATTTTTTTTTGAGATGTTTTAACTTTACTTATTAAATCATCAGTATTTAATTTTGAATTTTCAACTATTTTTAAAACTTCTTTTTTGTTTGTTTTTAAATTTGGTTTTTGTAAAATATTATTATATAAATATTTTAATTTTAATTTTTCTTTTTCTTCATCGGTTTTACAAAACTTTAATTTATTTAAAAATTTTTCTCTTTTTTCTATTTGAATTTCTTTAATTTTATTATTATGTTTTATTTTAATTTGATCCAGCAAACTAATTGGTTTTAATTTTTTAAATAATTCTTGATTTTCTTCAGGAATTTCAAAAGTTTTAAAAGAAATAATTGATAAATTTTCTTCTCTATCTTTTTCTAATAAATAATTTAAACTATTATAATTAATTTTTCTATCAATTTCTGCTTGGAGAGTTATATTTTTAGAAGGTTTTAAATCATTTATTAATTTATTAATAGTATCAAATTCATTATTAATATTTACATCAATTATATTATTATTTACATTATCAAGATTATTTATATTATTAAGATTATTATTATTATCATCATTTATAATTGAGTTAAAATTTTTATAACTCGAATTTGATAGATCTTCTTCAAATAATTTTTCTCCAGTATCATCATCTAATACTATTTTTTTTGGATAAGTATCCAAATGAATTATCGAATTAAAACTAAAATTTAAATTTAAATTTAAATTTAAATTTTATAAATTTGTAAAAAATTAAATATTATAATTTAATTATTACGTTGTTGTTAATTCAGAAGTAAAAATTTTGCTAATGGATGCCATTTTTTCTAAAGTTTTATTATCATGATTATAAAATTTTTCTCTATTATTTTTTTTCTCGATTAAATTTCTGAGATAACATCCAAAATTAATTTGTTTGAATTGCTCGGTAAAATTATTTGAAATTTGTTCATTTTCTATGTCCTCTTCTTCAACAGGCCCAAATTTGCTTAAGAAATCTCTAAATTTATTTTTCCAATTGCTAAACATTTTTTTTAAAATTATAATATCCCGAAAATTTTAATTAAATTAATTAATTAATTATTTAATTAAATTTTCGGGATAATTTAAATTTAAATTTTTAATTAAATTTTTAAAAGTAATTTTTTTTAACCCCAGCAGAATATAAAAGGGGATTTTAAAATAGATTTAAAAATATTTTTAAATTTAAAAAATAATTAGATATTTGGAATCTACACCAAATCAATATTTAAAAAATATAGAATCCCCACTTGAGAATTATTTCTAAAAAAATAAATATTTTATTCTGGACATTTGTCCAGAATTTAAAATAAACTACAGCTAAAAAATAATAATTTAAAATTAACTAATATTTATTTTATTTTCTGGACAATTATCCAGAATAAAATATTTATTTTTTTAGAAATAATTCCCAAGTGGGGATTCTATATTTTTTAAATATTGATTTGGTGTAGATTCCAAATATCTAATTATTTTTTAAATTTAAAAATATTTTTAAATCTATTTTAAAATCCCCTTTTAAATTCTGCTGGGGTGAAAAAAATTTACAATTAAAAAAAATTTAAAAAAATTAAAAAATTAAAAATAAAAATAATTACAAATTAAATGGAAGAAGAACAAATTAATAGATTAGAAAATGATTATAATACTTTTGTTAAATTCTTTTCAGAAACTCCAATCGAAGAATTAATAGATTTGCTGAAAAATCCCGATGAAGAAATATTATTTAATTACGATTTTAAAGGAATGATTAAATTATTATATTTAAGAAATTTAAATAAACCTAATAATTAATAATAATTTCTTCTCCTGTTTTAATTTCTCTTAAAGTAATAATTAAAACTCTTGGATATTTTTTATTCATTAATCCTACTACACCAATACAATTACAATTTTTAATATTTTTATCAAAAGTTGCCAGCCCCGTAAAATTATAAAAATCATCTTTTACAAGCGCAACTAAATTATTTAATTTATAAAAAACTTCATTTGGTCTTATATTTGCAATAGTAGATTCTTTACCGACAAATTCTCCAATTAAAGTTTTTGTTTCAAATTTTTTTAGCGCAAACATTTTTGATTGATTTAAAATATTATTATATTCACAGTATAACGGTGGAAAATTTTGATTTAATTCGCTAGTTTTTGCTCTTTTAAATTCATCATATAATTTATCTTCTAAAATTAAATCATAATTATAATTAGGTTCTAATAAATTTTTTTTTTCTATTTCATCAAAATCTATTTGTTTTTTATATTTTATTTTTAATTTTACATAACAATGACCTATTGAAGTTACAGTAAATTCTGATAAAAATGATTCAACTTTAATTAAATCATAAGAATCAAAAGTATCTATTATAATTTTATTATTTTTTTTATCAACTTTTGAAACATTTTTAATATTTACTTCATTATTATTTTTTGAATCTTCTTTTTTTGCTTCTTCCTCCATTTTAATTTCTTCTTCAATTTTCTTTTCTAATTCTCTTTGTTTTTCTTGCTGTAATTTATAACCTCTTAAAAATCCTTGCTCTTGATATAATAAATCTCTTTCTTTTTGTTGGCTTGTTAATTTATTAATAGTTGTTTGAACATTATCTAGATCGCTGGTTAAATCCGCTGATATATTTGGTTGAGCTAGCACTTTATTTTCTATATTATTTTGTAAAACAACTCCATCTTTTTTTCTCTTAATTTGAACGGGCACAGCTTTAGCCATTTTTTCTTCAACACTTTCTATTTTAATACTTTTAAAAAAAGTAATAGCTTTTCTAAAATTTAAACCCCAATCTATTATTAGCTCCTCATTTGGATTTATATCTTTGGCGCTCCAAATAGTTATAAATAGATCTTTAGTTTTATTATCAACTATTATTTTAATTTTTAAATTCGGTTGTTCTAATAATTCAAAATTATTATTATCAAAATTTGCTTGTCTAAATAAAATTGTATAATTAGCGAAAAAACTACCGTCAATTATAACTAAATTATTATTAATTGATCCTATTGTTATAAAAGGTTTATTTATATTTGGATAAATATATTTTATTTGACCTCCAAAAAATCCAATTAATGTATTTTCAAAAATAGTTGTAGCAAAAGTTAATTTATAATCTTTTATATTTTTTCCAATTGTTGTAACAATTGGCGGCAAATCTTCTTCTCTTTCTAATGAAGTTAAATAACTTTTTAAATTTTTTATAATCTCTAAATTTACAGAATATTCAGGATTTTCTAAAATTGGTTTAATTTGATCTTTAGATAATAATGAAGGTTCTGTTAAAATTGATTTATTATATTGATTTTTAAAATATTCATCTGATTTATTTGGATATTTTGCTTTTTCTTCGGCTATATTATATTGAAATAAAGTTACAAAACTATGTTTATAATCAATTAATAAATCTAAAAGTGTAGTTGTAAAAGATTCTGCAACATCAATTAAATTTGATTTAGTTAATTTTAAATCAACTTTATTTAAATAAATTAAATTATTTGTCTTCTTATTTTCTGGTCTATCTTCTTCTTCTTCAACCATATTTTGATCTTCATCTTCTTCATATTCATCTTCTTCTTCACCATTTTTTTCTTCTTCCATTTTTTGAACTTCTAAATTTTTTAAATTTAAATTTTGATTCTCTGGTTTAAAAACATTATTTTGAGCTATATTATTTATATCTTGCATTTGACTAATATTGACATTAGATTTATTATTAATATTTTTTTCAATTTTAAAAATATTTTCTTTTGTTATATTATTATTTTTATAAATCTCTTTCTTTTTCTTTTCGAATTTTTTATTATTTCTTTTTTCAATTCTTTCTAATTCTTTAGCTTTTTTCGCCTTCTCTTTCTCCATTTTTTCTAATTCTTTTTGCGCTTTCTTTTCCGCTATTAATTTTTGTTTTTCTAATTTTTTATTCTCTTGTAATTCCTTTTTTCTAATTTGTTCTTCATTTTTATTATTTTTTTTAATTTCTTTTTTAATTGGTTTTTCTTTTTGAATTTTACTAATTCCAAAAATATTAGATTTTTTTAAATTTGAATTTTCAATTTGATTCATATTATAATTTTCTTTTTGCTTTTGACTTTCTATTTTTTTGTCGCTAAAATTTTTAAATTCAGAATTTAAATTTAAATTATTTAAATTATAATTTGAATTAAATTCAATTGGTTTTTCAAACTCGCTATCATTTAAATTTAAATTATCTAATTTATTTTCTACATCATCAATAAGTGTAGTTATTTCCTCTTTATTTTTTAAATGTTTATTTCTATTTTGTTTTTCATTTGCGATTAAATCTTTAAAAAATATTTTATATTCATTAGAAAAACCTAATTTATTTTTTTTATAATTATTTCCATAATTATAAATTAATTCATCACCTTTTTTAATTTCTTTAATACTAACAAAAAATATAAATGGGAAATTATCAATAAAATATTCTACAGGAATTAAATTAATATATTTTTCTTCTTCTTTTGAAAAAACTCCATTAATAAAATATAACCAATTTCTTCCGTTTCTATTATCTATAATTATTTGATTTGTTTTCGAATATTCTACTTCATTTGGATAATTATTTTTATTTACACCATCTGTATAAACTTTATTAAATTCAAAATATCCATCATAAGTATCTTCTTTTCTAATTAAAGAAAACGGCACTAAATTCCCGGCATAAAATCCAAATACAGTAAAAATTGGATAATCAATTAGCGCAAAAACTCCAAATCCTTTAGATTCGCTAATAAATTTTATTTCAATTAATGGTTTAATATTTAAAATTTGAATTTTAATTATTTCTTTTAAAACTCTATCTTGATCTATTTTTTTATTTAAATTTGAATTTCCTTCAATTTTAATATTAAATAATTTATTATTGTAACCAATTCCATTTTGCTCAATTATTTTATTTTCTAAAAAAAATTGCGATATAATAGCGCTATTAATTTTATAAATTTCTTCTGGATATTTTGGAAAATAGGGAGGAACCCATTTATTATTATTAACAAAATCTAGTAATTTAGGTAAATTCATTTATTAATTTAAAATTTAAAGTTTATATATTATTTTCTAAAATTTATAATTTATTTTATGGATTTTAAAATTAAATTATATCATAACGAAGGAGTTCAAAATTTTAAAACCGAAATTTTTCCTAACCATTTTTTACTAGCAATCTGCGGAAAACCTGGGAGTGGAAAAACTTCACTTTTAAAACATCTGATGAAATCTAATACATTTTTTTTTAAAAAATTTGATTTTGTTTTTATAATTAGTCCAAGCGTTCAAGAATTTAAATCATTTTTTTTACCACCAGAGAATTTATTTACAAAATTAGATTTAAATTTTTTAGAAAATTCTATTAATAAAGTTAAACAATATATTTTAGATAATGATGTTAATTATATAAACGTTTTAATTATTTTAGATGACTGTATTACAGAATTGGTTGAATTAAATAATAATAAAGATATTTTGGCGTTTATTTTTAATCGAAGACATCTATTAAATATTGATGGAAAAGATAGAGGGATGGTTTCTATTATAATTACAACTCAAAAATTTAATAAATTAAGTACTAGTATTAGAACTTGTTTATCAACTTTTATATTTTTTAAATTAAATCCAATGGATTATAAAATTTTATTTGAAGATATAATTTATGGAGATAAAATTGAATTTGAAAATAATATTAATTTATTAAACACCACTTCAGAATATTCTAATTTTATAATTTATAGAGTGGATAAAAATAAATATTATTTAAATTTTAAAGAAATAAATTAATTATTTATTCTTGGAATATCTCTATTTAATTCTATTTCAACATCATAATTACAAAATATTAATTGAAATAAACTCTGGCTTTTATATTGAATTAAAATATCTTTATGATGTTGTATTTTATAAACTATATCTCCCATAGTTTTACAATTTGTTCCAATTAATTTATTATCTGTTTTTTCTCCATGTCTAGTATTAATTAAATAAACCGATTTTCCAATTAATTCACCGCTAAGTTCAAAATTAAATATTAAATTATTTGGAAGATAATTTTCTAAATAAGATCCATTAGATAAATCTATATTTAGAGCAAAATTTTTTTCGTTTATAACTCCAGCTTCAGAATCTATTTTAATTTCATTAGCTTTTTTAATATTATAAACAAACTCCATATTACTAACATCACCTACATCATTTCCAGAATTTCCAACGATTGGTAACTCTGGATATAATATATTATTAACAGCAATTTGAAAAGAAGCTATATTATTAGAAAATCTAAAATTTGGATTAGAATAGAAATCATCAGGTTTAATATTTTTATAAAAACTCATTCCCATAAAATTAATACTTGAAAATGGAAAATTAACTAAAATAGAATCGTTACATTCATTTTTATTATTTAACGCCAATTTTCTAGAATAATACATTTTTGTACTTATTATATAATTTGGAGTCCTAGTTTTAATAATATTATGTAACGTAGATTCAAAAAATAATTGACGAGTTGTCATATAAATAGTAGTTTTATTAATATTAAATAATGAATTTTTATTCTTTACATCCAATTCTTCTTTTTTTATAACAGCATTAACTATATTATTAATACGATCTCTTTTTTGATTATTATTCAAAGTTATATAATCTTTATTTAATAAAGTATGTATTTCCAAATAATATTTTTTAACAAATTTATAAAGTAAATTTTTTTCAAATTCAAACATTTTATAAATTAAATTTATTACATCATCATCAGTATTAATATTTCCTAAATTATTTATATTTTTAACTAATTTTAAATCGGTTCTTAAATTTTTTTGAGCTATATTATTCTCATTCATTATATTTAAATAATCTAAATAAGTCACATTTAAAAATTCGTTTTTTATATATTTCTTATAATCAATTTCAGTTTCAAAAAAATAATCTTTAAAAACATCAAAAATTAAATTAATTTTGTTATCTAAAGTATCCATTTTCAAAATTGAATCAAAAACAAAATTATATTTTAAAATTTTATTAACAAAATCTACATTTGCCATTTTTGTTATAGAATCTATATTTAAACCCGCTAAACTATTATTAAATATTGGTAAATATCTAAATGCTTTATTATTAATTGTTAAACTTATTTCAATTATTCTACTTAAAAATAGCGGAATAACTTTATTGCTAGGATTTAAAATTCCTAAAATTTGACTAGTTAGCGGTAGTTTAATTCTTAATTTTTTAAAATTTTCTTCATTTTTAATTTTTCTAGTATAGGGAATCCCATTTTCTACATGAGTTTTTAAATAATTATTATAAACTTTACCAAAATTATCTAATTTATTATCTTCTTTTTTATAAAAATGATAATATGAATTTGTTCCATTATAAATACTATCTTTATTAATAGATTTGGCAAATCCTAAATGTTCTAAATTTGATCTATTTTCTTCAGTTAAATTAATATCGCTAATAATTGTCATAATTTTATCCATATTTTCTATAATTTCTACATCTTTTCCATCAATTGTTATTATTAATGAACTAAAAATATTAAAAAAAGAATTATCAACTTTATAAAAACCTTCGTTATAAAATTCTACATCAAATTCTATAACAGTAGAATAAGGATCTAAGAATCCTTGACCATCGGTAATTTGAAATACTATTTTTTCATGATCCATATATATTGGATAATATTTTTTTTCTAAAAATATCGATGGATTACTAGTTTTTGGCATTTCTAAAGTAGCGCCACTTTCTACTAAAGAGGGAAGTGAATAATTTAAATTTTCGGTGATGTTCATAAATATTATAAAATTTAAATTTAAATTTTTTAAAAGCTATATATTAAAAATTTAAATTTTAAATTTAAATTAAATGGATCAAAGTCAAATTGAAGCAAAATCCCAAAAAGAAATTAAATTTACAAATATAAAAGATACTGTTTTTCAAGCTATTATTAAATCTGCTTGTAAAATAAATTTAAATTTATATCCAAAAATAACTTTTGTTTCTTGGGTTCGAACTAATTCTGATCCCGCTTTTGGATTTACTATGAAAGTTTTTCCCGATAAATCCTATGGAACTCAACATCTTTATAAATTTTCTTGGATAGATAATGGTGTAGAATTAGATCCAATTTCAAAAGAGTCCTGTAATTCAATTACTGGAAATGAATATATAACGCTTTTAAATCACTATAAAAACGAATCTAATAAATAATTATAATATGGAACAAACAAATTCAAAAAATAAAACTAGAAATAATTATGTTAAAATTTGTCAAAAACAATTTGAAGATTTAAAATTAGAATACTCTTTTATTTCAGATTTAGAAGTTAGCGCTAATGATTTTAAAATGAGCAAAGATAATTTATTATTATTAAAAAACAAAAAACCTATTAATTTATTTAATTATAATAGTTATTTAAACAATAAAAAAAATAAATAAATAAATAAAATGTTTATATTATTAAGAAAATATCTTAAAAAAATAAGATTTTATAAATTATGCTCTAGAAAATTTATTAATAGTTACAAAAAAGATATATTCTTTTATTATTTAAGAGCCGCTATTAAATGCAGAAATTTGACCTTTGCTCAATGGATAGATTCAACAACTGAATTATATTTTGAAATTATAACAGATTTAATGGGAATTAGAGAAGCTATAAAATGGCGCCGAATTTTTCTATATATTGCAAATAAATATTTTTTATAATTTATAATTATGGAATTATTTGATAACAAACAGAATTTAAATTTAGTTATATTTCCAAAATATTACTATTATTCTAAACTCGAAGTTTTAAAACAATTAACTTATTCAATTCAATTTGAAACTTTTCATTCAAATTTATTTGTAGATTTTATATCTTATATTAAACCTCGAACCAAATTAAATATCAATTTTAAATTAACTCAATTATTCAACCAACTTAAAACAGAATTTATAGATTTTTTGGATGAATTTGATTATTTAATTAGTTTCCTTGAATTTTTTTTAAAAGATAAAAATATAATTTTTGAAAAACAATTTTTAAATTTGATTCAAACTATTAAAATTGGAAATAAATTATATGCGATTTTAAATATTTTTAATAGTTTAATAACTAAATTAACAGCAGAATCTAATAGAATCTTATCTTATAATGAATTATATCCAAATGAATCTATTTTAAATGATAATTTTAAAAATTTAACCGCTGAAAATTTAAATAATTTAGATTATGATTACTCAAATTTAAATTTAAATTTAAATTTTGTTAATAATGAAAATATAGAATATTTATATCCTTATTTAACATCTAATCAAGAATTATATACAGAATTAAATACAACTTATAATATAACTGAAAATTTATTCTATTCGCTTGTAGAAAATAGAACTACTGAATCTATTTTTGATAAATTATTAGATAGAATTAAATCTTTCCCAGATATTAATTTTGATAAATATTTTCAAAAGTATTATCAGTTAATTAAAATTTTTGAAGTTTATAACCAAATTTGTCAAATAGAAATAGTTAAATATAATTTATCTCTGTTAAATCCAGTTACAAATTTTAAAATTTTTTTGGATTTAGATAAAGTTAAAGAAATGTGGGGAGTTCAAATAATTAATTTATTCGAAAAATATTTTTTCCCAAATTTTATTATTAAATTCTTTTTTAAAATTCAAGAATATTGTTTATTTACAAATGATTCTAATTATATTAATAGTAATAAAATATCTTTCTTAAGTTTTCAAAATTCAAATTTCGATAATATTAAAAATAATTTCTATTCAAAAATTGATGAGTTTATTAAATTAAATTCAAAATCTTATCTTCATATAATTTTTAATTCAAATAAAGATTTAAATTTAAATCTATCTATTTTATTAGAAGAGTTACATTATAATATTTATGACTCTCTAAATTTATACTTTCAAAATATTATATTTGATGAAGTAAATATAGAAAAATTAGTTTTTAATAACTCAAATCTTGAAATTAAAAATAAAATTGATCAATTAATTAAAATTAAACTTCCAATTAATTTAATTCAATTAATATTTATTAAAAATTCTAATTTTGAATATGTCGAAGATAAAGCGAATAATTTTACTTATATATATAATAAAAATAATTTAGAAAATGTTGTTTTAACAGAATTAACTATTTGTCCCGATTTTTTTGAACAGATTATAACAAATTATGATAATAATTTCTTTAATTTAAAATTTAATAGTCCAACAATTAATATAACAAAATCTATTTTCTTTACATCGTTTCAAAATATTTCTAATAAAATTAAAAACCAAATCGAATTCACATCAAAATCTGAAGTTGAAATATTAAATATTTTATTTCAAATTATAGTTTATAAATATTTAACTTATATATTTCTTCTTTTTGAAAACCAACTTCCGATATTAAAAAACGTTCATACAGATATAATTAAAATTAATTATTTAGAAAATTCAACTAATTTAAATAATATTAATGTTTTAAACGAACTTAATATTATAACACATATCGATAAAATAAATAATAACGAGTTACAAATCTTAGATTCTATTTTTGAACTTTATGATTATTTTAAACTTAATCAATTTATTTATTATTCTTTAATCAATTCAAAAATAATAACATTTGTTGCTTTAATTAAAAATTCTTCTCCCGATGAAAAAAATTTAAAAACTTATATATTTAATTTTCTAAATTTAATTTGTAATGATTTAATTTTAGAAAAATGTAATTCAAAATTTATAACCGATAATATTAACTTAGTAATAAACTTTTTAAAAGAAACTAAAAAATTTGAAGAAATTGATGAATATATTAATCAAAGTTATAAACTAATTATTGAAAAGAAACAAAATTTTGAAAAATATTTTAAACAAAAAGATATTATATATCAAAATGATAATTATTTAAAAATAGATAATATAAGAAAGATATTTGAATTTAATAATATCGATCTAGTTGAAAAATATAATCAAATTACTATTCCAAATTTAGATTCAGATATAGATTTAGAAACTTTTAATAATATTAAAATCAATAATATTGAAATTTATTCAGAATTGATATTTAAGAATTATGATTTGATAGATAATAATATTTTTACTATTTATACTAATTTTATTAATGATTTAAAGATACAAAATTCAAAAGTTAACCAAATTAATAAAGAGTTAATATTAATGAAAGATCTATTTTCAAATAATTCATTAAATAAAAATAAATATGAAATTAAAATTTTAGAGATTGAATCAAGACTTAAAAGAAATTTAGAAACTCAAAAACAATTAGAAAAAAAATTAAATTTTACTTTAGATACAACTTTTTCTAGTTTTAAATTTATGTCTATTTATTTTACAGAATTAATTAGTTATTTACAAACTATTGAAATAGATCCAAATTATTTGACAAGTTTAAAAACAATTCAAAATTATTTTAATAAAGCTCTTCCGATTTCTATAACAAATAAATATAATTTTGAATATTTTCAAAAATTTTCTATTACTTTTCAAAAGAAAATTAATATAGAAATTAAAACTTTAGCTAAAAACTTTTTAGATTTTTATACAAGTCAAATAAATAGTATTCCTCAAATTAATTTTAATAACATATCCGAAAAAAATTCTAAAAATATTTATAATAATGTATTAAATTTTCTTTTTATCGAACAAATTTATAATTCTATACCAAATAAATCGCTTTTTGAAGATGTAAAAAAATTAGAATCATATGTTGAAAATTTCGTAAGTAAAAAATTAAATAATCTAGTTTTAGAAGAATCTATTAAAAATAAAATAATAGAAGCATTATTAAAAGAAAATATAATAGATGAAATAGAAGGATTTAAAAATTATTTAAATCAAATCTTTAATTTTAAATTTAACGATTTAAAAACAAAAATTGAATTTTTAGGAGAAAGTCTTTTATTAATAATTAAAGTATTAATTAAAAATTCATTCTATAAAAAATCAGAAGAAATATTAAAAGAAAAAGATTTCGTAAAACTTAAAAATAAAATCGATTCAATTATTACCGACTTATCAGAATTAAATAACAATGCTATTTTTTATAAAGAGATAAGTAAAAATAATAAATTTCCAAAAAATTATATAACTAATATTAATAAATTTATAACTGAAGATAGTATTATAAATGAAGATATAAAAAACGTTATAAATACTTTTTTAAAAATAGATAATAATCCTACTAATTTTAATAACGATCTTAATGATGTTAAAAATAGTAGAAAAAACTTACAAAGATTAAATTTATTTTTAGAAAAAGTTGTTAATGAAAATAATTTTAAACAATTATATTCAAAAAGTAGCGACCCAAATATAGAAATTGAAATAAAAAACAATTTAATATCATTAAACAATAAAATTGAAACTAATAATAATAAAGTATTAACTTATTTTAATTCAAAATTTAATATGTTACCTCAAACAATTCAAAATAATATATTATCTATTAATTTAGAAATTGAAAAAAATAACCATTTAAATATTTCAAATAGTGGTATATTGATAAATGAGATTTTATTTAATTTTTTAGTTGATTTAACTAATAATTTTATATTTGACGAAGATAGTAAGACTAAATTTAATTATGTTCTAACTCGTGAAATCGATCATTTAAATCAATTAGAAATAGATAATAATAAAAACTTTAACAATCAATTAGAAATTTATAAAAATTACTACATCAATGAAATTAAAACTATTAAAAATGAAGTTGACAAATATAAAGATTTTTTAAAGTCTTGTACAAAAACTAACAATTTATTAATTTCAGATGTTTCTAAAATTAAATTCGAAATTGAGGATTATAAAAATAAACTTAATTTGTTAGTTGAAAAAATTAATAATAAACAAGCAAATTTAAAAGAAATAGTAGATAATGAAATTGATATAAATTTAAAAACAGATATTGAAAATCTTGTTAAAGAATTTAAAATAGAAGCTACAAATAAAATAAAAATATTTCAAGAAAATTTACAATTATATGAAAAAGCTGTTGATAATATTAAAATAGATACTATTGAAAATGAAATGTTAGTCGATGAAATTGACGTAACTAAAAATATTTTAGAAATTAAAAAATTTATAAATCAATTAGATGAATATAAATATTATACAACACAATCAATTGTTTTTGAAAATCAAATTAACCAAATAGAATTATGTTCAAATCATTTAGAAATTCAAATTAATTTGTTAAGTAAAAAATATTCAAATAAATATTTAAACCAATTGCAAAAATATAAATTAAATATTCAAGAATTTAAAATCAAAATTGAAACTGATTATTCTCTAGCTCTAACAAAAATTAATGAAATTATAAACAGCTCAATTTCTAAAGAAGATTATTTAGATTATATAAAAAAGATTAATACAAATATTACAAATTTTAATTTAAACGATCAGAAAATAACAAGACATTTAGAAAATTTAGATAGCGATATAGTAGAATACGATGTTAATAATAATTATCTATTAGATGAACAATTAGATATTATAAAGAATATTAATTTTTTAAATCAAAAAATTATTCTTTACGAAAGACAAGAGAATGTTAATGAAACTATTAATAAATTTAAAGAAGAAACTAATTTAAATAGAATAAATCAATTAGAAGAAATGATTAGCAGTTATAAAAAAAATATTATAAAAAATTTAGAATATAAAAAAGAATTAGAAAAGATTAATGGGATTTATAGACTTGAAATAGAAGAGTTTAAATTAAATAATGTAGAAACTAGAAATATAATAGATAAAAAAAATCAAATTATATTCAGTTTAATAAATTTTATTTCTCAAAAAATAAATTTATTGAATTCTTTACCTTTAGAAAATTTAAACTTTAGTTTTATAAACAATGAAATTAATTCTGTAGATTTCGATGATAAAATTAATATTTTATTTAGTAACTTTGCAAAATCTAATTCAATTGAGTTACCAGATATCGATTTTGAAAATAAAGAAATAGAATTAACCAATGAAATTAATTTATTTTTATCAAAAACTTTTGATTTGCAAAATATAACTATCCAAGAATTTAAAATCTTTTTACAACAATTAACAAATTTTTTACAACAAAATCAAAGTGCTGTTTTAATTCCAAAACTTTGTAATATTTTAAATCTAATAAACAACAAAGTATTTAATTTAGAAAATAAATTAGAATTAAACTCTGGAAATTTAAACATTATAGATAATACTATTAAAAATAATCAAGAAACAATAGAAAATTTAGAAAATTATTCTCAATCATTAAAACAACAATTAAAAATTCTTCAAGATGAACTAGTTATTAAAAATTTGGAATTATCAAATATCAAAAATTTAGCTAGTACAAATCAAAATGTAACTTTTGACATTCAAAATTTTTTAACTAATTTTTTAAATTCAAATTCAAATGAAATTTTAGCTTTGCAAAGAAGTATTGAAAATAATACTATTAATAATTTCTCTTTTACTTTAAAAAATGATTTAGTTAATAATAAAAAGAATATTTTAAATAATGTTAAAAATATAGTAGAAACTAATAAAAATAGTCTTGATTTTATGCAAGAATTAATTAACATTATTACTATTAATCCAAAATTAGAGAATGGTGTTTATTTACAACTTATTAAAAATTTATCGGAACTGAATCATTTGTTAATTTGCCCTTTATCTTTGGATATTATGAAAGATCCTTATATCGCATCTGATGGATATTCATATGAAAAAGAATATATTGAAAAATATATACGAACAGCTCCAAATTTAGTATCGCCAGCTACAAAACAACCAATTACTGCAAATCTAATTAAAAATTATAAACTTAAATCTTTTATAGAATCTTTGGAAAAGGTTAAAAATTTAGTTTCAATTCCTTCATTTGATGAGTTAATTATTCGATATGGTTCTGATATTTTAAATGGTGTTGATCCAAATTTTGAGCAAAGATATAAAGATTTTTTTGATTTTAAATCGCGTCAATTTTTAACTTTAACTGAGGCATTACAAAATTCAAAAATTAATTTTTCCAGTAATGAAATTGAAATTCTTAGATTAGCGGAATATAATTTTGCAGATAAAATATATAGCAAATATAAAACAACTTATGTAAATTTTATAGAAGATGATAAATTTAAAATTGGTGATAAAAATTTAAAAGCTGCAAGTATTCAAATTAGAGGTTTTATAACTGATTTAAATATATTCTTAGATGAGAATAATAATTTATCGGTTAATTTTAATAATGATTCTTTAAATGTTCAAACTAAAACTAACTTTATAGAAGATAAATATAATATAAACAAAAATGGTTTTCAAATTTCAAAATTTTTACAATATAGAAATTTAAAAGCTATTTTAAATGTTTCTGAATTACTAGCTAATTATGAAAAATCAAAATCAAATTTATTATATTTTTTAACTCCATATCCATTTACTGCAGAACCAACTCTTCACAATGTTATGAAAAATAATAATTTATATTTAAATTGTATAAGATTCTTTTTAGAATTTGACTTTACTTATAATATTTCAAATTTACATAATATAGACGTTAATTCATTATATGTTGATTCGGAACAAAATAATATCTTTATAACCGAAGTTCTCAAAATAAAAGATTATTCACCACTAAAATTTTTTAAGATTTTATTAGACATAGTTAAAAATTTTAGCTTTTATGAAAGTTATTATGACAATAATCAAAATTATGTAAATGAAAAAATAGATGAAAATTTTGATTCAAATGAAACAAAATTTGATAATTTAAAAAACATTATTAATAAATTCCCATTGTTAAATAATTTTGGGAATGACTTTATATTATCTTTTTTCCCACCTAATGAAGATAATTTACAAAAAGTTGATAAATCTGAAATAAAAAATGAGATAATTTTTATTTTAGATATTTTTTATAATCAACTTTATAAATTAAAAAACCATTTTATTAATATTAAATCAAAAGAAGAATTTATTAAAACTATTAAATCTTTTAATTTCTTATCACAAATATTTACTAGAAATAAAAAAATTGTTGAAGAAAATGAAAAGGATTTTAATGTTTTAAATTATGAAATGAGTAAATATAAAGAACAAAATTCTATTGATTTAAAAATAGATAATGCAGAGAATGTTAAAATTCAAAGTTTATTAAAAGGTTTTGATGAAAAATTAATAGATAATACAATTAATTTAATTAATGATACTTTAGAAAAAAGCGAAATTAATTTAATGTATGGATTTTCAACAGTTATAAAAAATATAGATTTAGTTTTAAAAAATGTAATTGATTTTGATTTAGATACTTTAATTAAAACAATAACAGAATTTGATATTAATAGAGCTAAAAATATACCAGTTACTAAAATAAAAACAAAAACTGATTTAACTTCGATAGAAGATATAATTTCAAATGTTAAAAAAACAGTAATTAAAATTTATGAAGAAAAAAATACAAGAAATCAATTAGAAAACGATATTAAACAACAAAGTAAAAAAGATTATTTAATCTTATCCGAAAAAATTAATAAATTAGAAGAAAATAATACAGCTTTATACGATAAATTAGAAAAAATCAATAAAGAAGCTTTAGAAATTTTAAAATTCTTAGATATTATTGTAACCGATGAAAATAAATTAGTTGAATTTTTTAAAGATGACAAAACAATTGAAGAATTTAAAATTGAATTTTTATCTACAAATAATAATGAAAAACTAGTTAGAATTTGTTATGAAAAATTAAAAGAGAAATTTAATCCTGAATATTATACAAATTTAAATTTTCAAATTGCATTAGAAAATCAAATTCAAATTTTAAATGATAAAAAACAATCTAATGCAAAATTAGATTTTAATCCAATAATCAATAAACCAATTAAAAAAAATAAACTAATTGAATTTAATACTTATATAAAAGTGAATACAATAGAAATAATTTTCGAATATAATTTAAATACAACTACTGATAATACAATAATAATAGATATTTATGCTAATGATTATCAAAATGAAAGTATTAGTTATATTATTTATAAAATATTGATTCAAGAAATATTTGCAACCAATGAGTATAATTATACTTACAAATATTTGGTAAATAATTTAAATACTGAATTTTTACCAATTAATTATAACGAATTACTAACTAAAATAGATAGACAAAATAATTTATATTCGCAAATTATTTTAAACAGTTATTTAAAAAAGAATCTTTCAACCAACGTCATTTATTATTTTCTTAAACCTTTAGAAAGCTCTGATTTAAATTTAAATAATACAACCATAAAACCTTTTCTTCAAACAATAGATCAATCAACGTTTAATCAAACTGCAATAAATACAAGTTATAAAGATAAATTACAAAATATACAATTAAACAGTTTTTTTATTGCACCAACCGAAAAATTAGAATTTAAATCAAATATTCAAAATTTTGACCATCAAAAAATTTTAAACAAACCTGAATCTTTTGATCTAAAAATTAACAATTCAAAAGCATCTAAAATTATAGTTAAAGAATTATTTGAACCTGAAACTAAAATTGAAAAATTAAAATATGATAATTCTTTTAACACTATGCAAAATAAAATTCAAAAAATAATATCAAATAATCCTATACAATTAAAGTTAATAGAAGATGTTGATTTAAAAAACAAAAGTTTATTTGATAATCTTAAGAATTTAATCAATTATTTAAATACCTACAATTATCCAAATCTAAAAAACTTATCTGAAAAAGTTATTAAACAAGAAATAAATTTACTATTATTAGAAGTTGAAGACTTTGAAAAAAAATTTGTAATAAATGAAAATATACAAAATTTTTTCAAAGAAATAAAAGAAGCCTTATTAATTAAAGAAATATTTAACATCGAAATAAAAAAAGTAGAACAACCACAAAATCTAATTAATATTCCACCAATTCTCCAAAAGCCAATTATTAAATTTAACGATATTATTATATCTAAACCAGTAGAAATAGAAATAAACAAAGAATTAAAAAACCCAATGATTGTAAATTTAAATAATAATGTTTTTGTAGAAGCTGTTAAACAAGATATCAATAATAATGAAAATTTATTAGATTATCAATTTATGGAAATAGAACCAAATTTAGTTATACCAAAACAAAAATTTGTCTTTAATTTAAATAAACCAATAATCAATATTTTTGAAGAAGTTTTAGAAAATGAATTTAAATTAAATTTAGAAGATAGTTTAATTCAAGAGAATGAAGAAAAATTAATTGATTTATCTAATCAAAATATACAAGATGATTTAATTATTGAAGAAGAAAATAAAAACATGGAAATAGATGAAGAAAATAAAAATAACGATGAAATTGTTTTAAATTTAAACTTCAATAAAAATTTTAATAAAGAAAAACAAGATTTACTTAAATTAAAATTTAGTAAAAAGAATGCTGGTCAAAAAAAATTAAATATTTATCCTTTATTAAAACAAATGGTAGATCAAACAAATACTGATAAATGGATCCAAACACTTTCAAAAATTGATTCAATTACAAATTTTAATTTATTTGATATAGATTCTGGAAGTATTTTAAGTTTAAGAGCTTTAAAAAATGGTTTTGATATTCAAAATTTAAATAATTACAATGAATTTGATTGTGTAGATATAAAATATAATAACATTCCTTACGCCAATTTAGCTTTAATAGGAAGTTATAACCCAATTTTAAAACCTATTTATTTTGTCTTCCCACTCTTACCTATCTATTATAAAGACAAATTTAAAATTCAAAAAACTTTAGCTTTTCAAGAATTACTAAAAAAATATGATAATGTAAACAGCTTAATAAATCGATTAAAAAAGTCATCTTTTGAAATCTTAAATCTTGAAAAAGTTGACATTGTTTCTACTTTTAAATTTAAAGATTTAAGACAATTTAAAAATGATTTATACAAATTAATTCCAGAAAAATTTGTCCCAAATGAAAAATTCGATCAATTTATTGATGAAATTGCCGATGAATTAAGAAGATTGCAAATTAACGAGGAAGAAGAAGTTGAGAATTTAATTAATATGTTTAATGAAATTGTCAAAATTGATCCATCTGAAACTAAAAGAGCTGCTCTCCAAAATTTAAAAAAACAAATTTTATTCATAAATGACTTTTTATTAAATAATATAAAATCTGAATTTGTTCTTAAAAAAAAAACAGCTTTAATTCCAAAAAGATTCAATTTTAAAGCTCTTGATTTCAAATATAATATTTACATATTCTATTTTAATCAAGTTGAAACATATTATAAAAAAAGAAATAAATTGCAAAATGATTTTTATTTTAAAATTGATTATGATACAAAATTGTTACAGAGTATTAATAAAAATAGTATAATCAAAAACAATTTAATTTATGATAAACTTTTTGATGATAGAAATATTTTTGCTTTAAGACAAATAGAAATAACTAATTCTTATGAAAATAGTGAATTATATATTTAATTTTAAATTTTATTTTAATTAAAATATTTCAAATTTTATAATTTAAAAATAAAAGCTCCAAATTTGTATTTAAAAGAAGAATATAAAATCAGTCAAACTCCTAATCAAAAACTATATAAGAAACAGCTTCAAAATTTTATAATAATTATTTGGACAGGTAAAATTTTTTTAAAAGTTAAAATTTTGACCGGAGTTTTAATATTAGTTGAGGCTGATACCGGGTCGAGGGAAATGAGTTTAAATACTTTAATCTACTTAAAATATTTATTCTACAGATCCCCGGACGCCGCGCGTCACTCAATAGGAGAAACCAAATTTTTTAAAAAATGGCGGTCTTCTTCTTCTTGATAATTTCCATTTAATTTAGAATAAATTCTTTCAAATAGAACATTCTAAAAGAAAATTCTAGAATAATAATAAAAATCCCCAATCCCCAATCCCCAAAATAGTATTTATTAATAATCCCCAATCACTATAGCTATTATACATATAAAATTAAATCTATTTTTATAGTGCTAACGATTAAATGGCCTGACACTATAAAAATAGATTTAATTTTATATGTATAATAGCTATAGTGATTGGGGATTATTAATAAATACTATTTTTGGGGATTGGGGATTGGGGATTTTTATTATTATTCTAGAATTTTCT
>Ga0209770_10000179_pt1 | contig 37783 bp, 23 predicted proteins | sample LauGreSu1BDMLBDD_2_FD_187572 | JGI IMG/M metagenome (GOLD analysis project Ga0209770, IMG submission 187572) | Freshwater lake microbial communities from Lake Michigan, USA - Su13.BD.MLB.DD (SPAdes) (version 2) | ecosystem: Environmental > Aquatic > Freshwater > Lake | place: Lake Michigan, USA... | reverse complement strand
CTGGACAAACTGAGTGAGGGGCAACGGCACTTCTGCATTTTTGACGAGCTGTATTCGGGCACCAACCCGTACGAAGCCATTGCCAGCGCGTACGGCTACATCATGCACCTCAACAAGAACGTCAACGTGGACTTCATGCTGACCACGCACTACATCCAGCTTTGCAAGCTCTTTACTACAGAAAAAGACATTTCAAAATCAGACAAACGAGAGAAAATCGGAAATAATTCAACGGAAACAACGGAAACAACCAACCAAATCCAGAATTTGCACATGGAGGTGGCCGACCGCGGTGACTATGACTTCAAATACTTGTACACGCTGCGCCCCGGCATTTCGGGCATCAAAGGCGGCGTCAAAGTGCTGTACGACCTGCAGTACCCCGCGTCCATCATTGATGCCACGCGTGCAATTTTGAAAACGTTATAAAATCCTGCGTTCGTTCGCCCGCATTTTATTTATTATTTGATTGTAAGACATATTAAACAATAATTCAAATACTTATCCATTATGACCGGTTCTTCGTTTTCGGTTGCAACCACCGTGTTTGTGAGTTTAGCAATATGTGCGGTGATTTCTTATGGCATTTTTTATTATTTCAAGCAGCGTCTCTCCCTCATTGAGAAATCGCAAATGGAGCAGGCTCGCATCATGCAAGCCCTCATTTCGCACGGGTTGGTGCAACCTCAAGGGAACCAGAACCAAAACCAAGGGCAGCAACAAGGGCAGCAACAAGGGCAGCAACAGCAACATGGACAGCAACCTCAAGTGAACCAAGGGCAACAACAATGGCAACAACAAGGGCAACAACAATGGCAACAACAAGGACAACAACTAGCACAGTGTAAGGAAATTACAATCACGCAAAAGGGTTTAATTGAAGTGAGTTCGGATTCGGATGATGACAGCAGCGATGATTCCGATTCCAAATCGTCTGATTCCGATTCATCGTCTAATCACAATGCGGCCAATGATGACGATGACAAATGGTCCATTGGCGATGAAATTCATCAACCGGATTCATATCACGAGGAATTTGAAGAAACATTCAGGAAAAACGTTTTGATTGATGCCATTTCAATTGACAGTTCTTACGTGGTTGACAATGTAATTGTTGAAAATTCCAATAAAAAGATCATTTCTCTCAAAGAATCCTTGAACCATGATGCAGAGTTGTCGGATGCAGAATCCGAATCGTCGTCATCTTCATCGTCATCCTCACCATCTGAAAATTGTGAAAATCATGAAAATGAAGAGCCCACTGATTCCGAATTGAATTTGAAAATTGGATACAAACCCAAGAAGGAATCACTGCATTTGAATTACGGGAACATGTCGGTTCCGGCCTTGCGCCAACTTGCCAAAGAACGCGGTCTGGGAGGCGAGGATGCGGACCTGCAAAAACTGAAAAAGAAGGATCTCATGCAGCTTCTTCAGCCGCAATGAAACCTTGAACCTTGAAACCATGAACCTTGAAACCTTGAACCTTGAAACCTTGAACCTTGAAACCATTTAAAGAATGAACCATACAGACTTGCATAGTTCATTTTTTTTTTGTCATGAGGTGCATTCTGGAATACGTGTGGATTGATGCGAATGGCGGCATGCGCAGCAAAATCCGGGTTGCAAACATGGATGGATTCAACCACGGATCAATTGTGTCCGATCCCGAGCAGTGGGCGTGGACGTTTGACGGCTCATCCACTGGGCAAGCCACAGGAACCGACAGCGATGTCATCATTCGCCCCGTCGCCATGTATCCCAACCCATTTTTTCGGGTTACGGATACGGCTTATTTGGTGCTGTGTGATACGTATGACAAGGACGGCACAACGCCGCATGTCACGAATGCCCGCGCCCGATGCGCGCAAACCGAGGCTGCGTGTGTAACCGACGAGCCCTTGTTCGGCATTGAGCAGGAGTACATTCTCTTTCATCGCGACAAGGAGGTTCCGTATCAATGGGCCAGCACGGGGGACCCCGGGTGCGGCGGCCCGGGCCCGTATTACTGCAGCGTGGGCGGCGACCGCTGTTTCGGTCGTAAAATAGCGGACCAGCACTTGCAGGCGTGCTTGTACGCCGGCATATCCATTTGCGGCACAAATGCGGAGGTGACGGCGTCGCAGTGGGAGTTCCAGATCGGCCCGCTGCCGGCGCTTCAAGTCGCGGACCAGCTGTGGATGGCGCGCTACATCCTTTTGCGCATCACGGAGGAGCACGGGTGCTGCGCGACCTTTCATCCCAAACCGCTGCGGTGCTGGAACGGGTCGGGCGGCCACACCAATTTTAGCACGGCTGCGATGAGGGGTTCCAACCCCGAATCCACCGATGCGATGAGGTCCACCGATGCCATAGATGCAATCATGGACGCGTGCGCCAAACTGCAGGCCAACCATGCCGCTCACATGGCGGTGTACGGCGAATTCAACGAGGCGCGAATGACGGGACTGCACGAAACCAGCTCCATGCACGAGTGCACGTGGGGAGTCAGCGACCGCGGACGCAGCATCCGCATTCCGCGCCACGTTGCAAACCAAGGGAAAGGGTATTTAGAAGACCGCCGTCCAGCAGCGAATTTAGACCCGTACCTCGTCACGGAACGCATCATGCGCACTTGTTGCTTGTGCGAACCGAGAGAAATACAATAAGTAAATTACAAATTACAATAGAGTTATACGACACATCAATAATCCGAAAAAATAATATACACGCATTATAATAATCATTCATCAATTATTATTATGAGCTGGGGCACTTGCTATTCAGGATCTGGGTCCAACAACATCCATTTTGATTTCCCACCAATCATGGCAGACGGGCGCAACTATGCCGATTGGCAACCCGGTGCCGTAATGAACGAGCGCATTAAGGAGCAGGCCGGCATAACGTCCAACGCGCAGTACCGCCAGTATTTAACGCACAACGCCGTTCAAATCATGCAAGCCAACCAACTGGAGGCGTGCAACCAGTGCGGCAACTGCATGTACAACACGGGCAACCCCCTTCAACCGCAGCGCAATGTGCCGTATGTGTTCGCCAGCACGCTGGACAACAGCCAGCCCTTCGGCTACGAAAACAGCGACCTGAAGAATTACTACCTGTCGCGCCAACAGCTACAAGCGCGCATGATTGCGCCCGAGATTGTTCCTCACGAAATGGTGCTGCAAGGCTACCATTAAAACCCATCGCAGTATATGCCTTATTATCGTCGTCGTCCGTATTTACAATACTGACGTTGTGAAAATCCGCGAGGCGCGCGGCAGTTAATGCTTCTTTTGTACTTCGCCGACCATTTGCGTGGTTGTTGCTGTGGTCTTCGTCGCGTGACTGAATGCATTTTTTTTGATCTAAAATTACAATTACACTATATTTATTTTTCACGATACAAAGCACCTAAACACATGCACTCAAACAAGTATAAAAAAAGCCAAAAGCCACAATCCAACCCAATAATTCATGCCATCACCCGCAATGGCCTCCTGCGATGGAATGTATGACATCCCCAGTGCGACCATCGCAACAGTAAAGGTGTTAAGCATTGACGTGGGCATGAAGAACCTGGCGTACTGCCTGTTTGAACTTACCCCTGATGCCGGAGAAATTAAAACCCCGGAATACATCATGTCGCATATAAACATTGTGGCCTGGGACACCGTGAACCTGTGCGATGACTCCGAAAAACCGGCTGCATCCACCACGTGCACGCGCGACGGGTGCAAGTTCGCGGCGAAGTTCATGCACTCAACCTCAACCGCAGACGCGGCGGCGGCATCGTATTACTGCACGCGACACGCGAATGCGTCCGGGTACAAGATGCCGTTGCCTTCGGGTATTGCGTCACCAAAAATTCTGAAAAAAATGACGCTGGAAGAGCTGAAAGCATTTTCTGGCGAATATCTCTCTGTTCCCATTCCTGAAAAGTGTGAAAAAAGTAAACTGAAGCTGCTTCAACACGTGTTTAGTGCATTGGGCGCCGAGTATTTGGTTGCCGTGTGCGCAAAACCCAAGGTGATTTCCGCGGCGTCGCTGGACTTGATCACCATCGGGCGCAACATGCACCGACGGTTTGACGCGCTGCCGCACCTGGCGTCGGGCGTTGACGTGGTAATCATTGAGAACCAGCTGAGCACGCTGGCCACGCGCATGAAAACGCTGCAGGGCATGATAACGCAGTACTTCATCATGCGCGGGGTGCCGGACATTCGGTTCATATCGGCCACAAACAAGTTGAAGCTGTTTTCCACAGAGGGGGATGACAAAACCGATTATGCCGACCGGAAAAAACGCAGTATAGAGATCACGCGCTCGCTGTTGGGGTCAACGCAATCAACGCAACACCTGTTCCGGTTTGAAACGCACAAAAAGAAGGACGACTTGGCTGACTGCTTTCTGCAAGGCGTATGGTGGTTGTGCAAGGCTTAAGGAAGCCCCCTTCCACCCTTCCACCCTTTCATTGCGTATTTAATATTGCGTATGATTTAAACTTAAAAGATATAAATTAAACATAAGAAAAGAGAAGGGTTATTTCCATCATGGAGGAAGTCATTGACATATCCGATTTACCCAGCGTGAAAAGCGGGGGTGGCAAATCCACCAATTTTGGAGGAGGGCTTGAATTTTTAATGAATGACAAAGTGAAAAACAGCGGCGGCAACAAGGGCAGCAATGACATTGATATTGGTGATTTGAATGCGCTGGAAGCGGAGTTGAACGAATTGAGCGACGTTTCTGCTGCACCTTCGTCCTCTGCCAGCAAATCTGTTTTTTTCAGTGGCATTGGCTCAACCAGTGGAAGTGGAAGTGGAAGTGGAAGCGAAAGGGTGTCCTTCAAAGAAGACCCGATTGAGTTGGGTGGTGTTGGCAACAGTGGCAACAATGCCTTCAATTTAGGCAGTTCAACCGCTTCGGTGGGCGACGACAAAAGCACTTGGGACGGATTCGGGAAATTCAACAACGTGCCCCTGAACCCGGATGCGCCGGTGGTGGACGCGCCGCAAATGACCAAGGAAGAGCTGCTGCGAGAGAAATTCAAGTACCTGCGAAAGTTGGAGGATTTGGAACAAAAGGGCATCACGCTGACCAAGAAGTACTCCATGGAGTCGTCGCTGGCGGAGATGAAGGGCGAATACGAAACGCACTTGGAGGAGCGCGAACGCCGCAACAGCGTGAAATTCCAAGGCAAAATGCTCATGTCGGTCATTACCGGGATTGAATACTTGAACAGCAAGTTTGACCCGTTTGACTTGAAGCTGGACGGCTGGAGCGAGCAGGTGAACGAGAACATTGATGACTACGACGAAATTTTCTCGGAGCTGCATGACAAGTACAAATCCAAGGCCAAAATGGCCCCCGAATTGAAGCTGCTGTTTCAGCTGGGTGGCAGCGCCATCATGCTGCACATGACCAACACCATGTTCAAATCGGCCATGCCGGGCATGGACGACATCATGCGGCAGAACCCGGAACTCATGCAGCAGTTCACGGCGGCTGCGGTGAATTCCATGTCGCAGAACCGGCCCGGGTTCGGCAACTTCATGGGGGATTTGATGAGCCAAGGCGCTCCTCCCGCCGCTCCCCCTCCTCAAGCCCCTTCCCGACAAGCACCGCCCTACATTCCGAATCAGAGACCGCCTCCGCCTCCGATTCCCACCAGCGTGCGAGACCCCAATTCGGATGCCGGCACGCCGTTCCGGGCTGGAAACAACACGGCCGCGCCCCCCAACCGCCCTGATTTGAACGCAGCGCGCTCTGAGCCCATCACCGTATCCAAGCGCCCCGACATGCGCGGGCCCAGCGACATTTCCAATATCTTGTCCGGACTGAAAAGCAAAAACATTTCCATGCAGCCACAACCAACACAGTCAATGCCAACACAGTCATCAACACAACCGCCACCAACCGAAGACAAAACGAGCACCATCAGCATTTCGGACCTGAAAGAGCTGCAGAATGACAACTTGCCACACAAAAGCAAGCGGCGCCAACGCTCGGACAAAAACACGGTGAGTTTAGCGCTGGACATTTAGAGAGAAAAACACGTAAAAAAGCATGTTTTTTTAATGCATAAACAATATAAATAGATTTACACCAATTTATTTATACAAGTGCGCGATGGCATATGTGCTGACATGCGATAAAGAGTCGGTGTATTTGAGCCGAGACAAACCCAACCACATGTACTTGATTGAATTCAAAGCCGTGAATGAAAAAATACGGGTTGACGGACTTCTCACATTTGACATTTACAAGATGCTGTACGAACTCAACAAGGACATGTTTGACTCGTATCATATTGTATATCCGGACCCTGAAGATCCGTCGCGCGCAGAACTCTTGTTCGTTTTTAAAAGCATCATGGGACTGGGCGAGAGATATACGCACGTTAATGCGCACATGCAAAAAGACGGCCAAGTCGTTTGCATAAAAAGTTCAGACATCATGAAAACCGATCCCTCCTTGTTGCAACACTTGATTCCCAAACGCGCCGATCAACTTGACTCGGACAATTCTAATATCACGATTCACGTTCAACCGGACGGACACGCAATTCAGTTTTACTACAACTTCAAGTTGCAGCTGTCCAAACCGGGGGATGTCATTACCATTCCGCCATTTGTGGACAAAGCCGTGAGCAAAATGATGAAAACCATGTTCGTTCGCATGAAAAAATTCATTGAATGCCTCGGATGAGTTTTTATTTGCTGCCGCGTTTATAGAGCGCTAAATAACACAGCAAGCCAATTCCCAGCATGGTGCCCACAATGATCACGGGCTGGGTTTCAGACCGCGTGCGTTCGGTGCATGACGTGCAGGTCATTGTATTTGTATTTGTATACGCGTATATGATGGTATATAAATAAGTAACAATATATTTTTTTTATTTGCGTCTTGTTATTTTTTTACTGGCTTGTTTTGCATTGTCGTGATGTGCATTGCTGCGCCTTGTTATTTTTTTGCGTGAATTCATTGTAATTTTATTGCATTTGCGTCTAGTGACATTATTGTCATTCTTACCATTTTGGGTTGCATTGCGTTTTGTGCGCCGTCTGCCGCCACCAACACTTACTGCACCCATCAAACTTTGAATTTGTATTCTATTGGCTTGTATTTGTGTTATACGTTCTTTAAGTTTATCCCGCAAGCTTTTTAATATTGCAACAAATCGGTTCCCTTCTTGAGTTTCACGAACATTTGAAGGTAAAATATATAAAACCGCCCCAGGTACATACCCTTCTGGATTTTGTATAACTTGTACTTGTTGGGTTGTGTTTGATATAATGTCTTCAACACTTTTTTTTATAGTTTCTGATTCTAATATTAATTTTTCAACCTCTTTTATTAAACCCTGAATTTCGCGTTTTTTAGGATCAAGATCTTCTGGATCATTAAATTCATTGGTTATATATATTTTATTTGAAGGTTCATCTGTATTAAAATTAAATACAATTTCTTCTCTTTGTGTTTCACCAGATGCAGTACCAGCCCGGGCTGAACTGTTTTGGTTTGTAGGTTGTTGTGGTTGTTTGTAATTTATTTTAGGAAGTAAACTTGCAATATTATCAATATTAGCAACACGCAACAGACCAGCTAAACCAATGTTTGAATTTGAAGGCAAAATCAAAGGCCTGAGTTCCGGTAAGCCTTGCTGTTGTTGTTGTTGTTGTTGTTGTTGTTGTTGTTGTTGTTGTTGTTGTTGTTGTTGTTGTTGTTGCTGTTGTTGTTGCTGTTGCTGTTGTTGTTGTTGTTGCTGTTGTTGTTGCTGTTGTTGTTGCTGTTGGTTCCGGTTCCCTTGAGGTTGCTGTTCTAATCCTAGTTCTTTTCGTTTTTGTAATATTACCTCGTTACCTTGTTCTATTAGGTCGGCTGCTGATAACACACGGAATGTTGATTGAATTACAAATCCAGTTTTTTGTTCACGTGCTACAATTTTGGCTTCACCATCACCGTTAATAGTAACCAATCCATCTTCTGTTATAGTTGCTACTGTCGGGGTTGTGCTTTCATAACTAAAAGCGCCACTGGATGTTGGAGGGTTAATTTGAAAGGACGTATTAAAAACAGTTTTGTTAGGTAAAACCCATGATAGTGGTTGTTGTTGCTGTTGCTGTTGCTGTTGTTGCTGTTGTTGCTGTTGTTGCTGTTGTTGCTGTTGCTGTTGCTGTTGCTGTTGTTGCTGTTGCTGTTGCTGTTGCTGTTGCTGTTGTTGCTGTTGCTGTTGCTGTTGCTGGTTCTGGTCTTGAGGTTGTTGTTGTTGTTGTTGTTGTTGTTGTTGTTGTTGTTGTTGTTGCTGTTGCTGGTTCTGGTCTTGAGGTTGTTGCTGTTGTTGCTGTTGTTGAGTTGGTTGTGATTGTTGTTGAGTTTGTTGTGGTTGTGATTGTTGTTGAGTTTGTAGTTGTTGTGATTGTTGTTGTTCTGGCTGTTGGTTCGGGTTCCCTTGAATCACACGGAATGTTGATTTAGTTGAAGAACTAGCATGCGTATCAGTTTCTTGTTGACTTGCTACAATGTTGGCTTCACCAGTACCGATAATAGTAACCAATCCATATTCTGTTATAGTTGCTACTTCCGGGGTTGTGCTTTCATAACTAAAAGCGCCAGTGCTTGTGGATGTTGGAGGGTTAATTTGAAAGGGTTCATCTGAAACATGTTTGTCAGGTAAAACCCATGGATCAATTTTTGGCTCATTCATTACATATACATCAGTTTTAACTTCACCGCCAACGTATCTGCCATGCGGGGCTTGTTTTGCAGTCACTTTTGCAACGCCTGTGTGGTTTGGTCTAAGTTTCCCATCTGGTGTTATATCTGCAACATCTGTATCATTGCTGGCATACGTGATTTGTCCAGCACTATCGGATACGGGAGGAGAAATTTGAAATGGTTCAACCTCTAAATCTGTTTCTATTAGGTCCCAATCTTGAAATGTTGGTTGGTATGGCACATGTTGTATTACTTGTTCAACATTATGAATAAGACGTTTCAAAATATCGCTTACTTCGCTTTCGCTTTTTGCCGCCGCCTTAGCTTCTGCTGCTGCTTTTGCTTCTGCCGCTGCTTTTGCTTCTGCTGCTGCTTTGGCTTCTGCTGCTGCTTTTGCTTCTGCCGCCGCCTTAGCTTCTGCTGCTGCTTTTGCTTCTGCCGCTGCTTTTGCTTCTGCTGCTGCTTTGGCTTCTGCTGCTGCTTTTGCTTCTGCCGCCGCCTTAGCTTCTGCCGCTGCTTTTGCTTCGGCTGCTGCTTTTGCTTCTGCTGCTGCTTTTGCTTCTGCTGCTGCTTTTGCTTCTGCTGCTGCTTTGGCTTCTGCTGCTGCTTTTGCTTCGGCTGCTGCTTTGGCTTCTGCTGCCGCCTTAGCTTCTGCTGCCGCCTTAGCTTCTGCTGCTGCTTTGGCTTCTGCTGCCGCCTTAGCTTCTGCCGCTGCTTTTGCTTCTGCCGCCGCCTTAGCTTCTGCTGCCGCCTTAGCTTCTGCTGCTGCTTTGGCTTCTGCTGCCGCCTTAGCTTCTGCCGCTGCTTTTGCTTCTGCCGCCGCCTTAGCTTCTGCCGCCGCCTTAGCTTCTGCTGCTGCTTTGGCTTCTGCTGCCGCCTTAGCTTCTGCCGCTGCTTTTGCTTCTGCTGCTGCTTTGGCTTCTGCCTTGGCTTTCGCTTCTGCCTCCGCCTTGGCTTCTGCTGCTGCTTGGGCTGCTGCTTTGAATGCTATAAGATTTCTTACAGCATTTTGTAGTTTTGTTGCTGCTGCCGCATTGGCTTCTGCCGCTGCATTGGCTTCTGCCGCTGCCTTGGCTTCTGCCGCTGCCTTGGCTTCTGCCGCTGCCTTGGCTTCCGCTGCTGCTTGGGCTTCCGCTGCTGCTTGGGCTTCGGCTGCCGCTTTTGCTTCTGCCGCCGCTTGGGCTTCGGCTGCCGCTTTTGCTTCTGCCGCCGCTTGGGCTTCCGCTGCTGCTTGGGCTTCGGCTGCTGCTTGGGCTTCTGCTGCCGCTTTTGCTTCTGCCGCCGCTTGGGCTTCCGCTGCTGCTTGGGCTTCGGCTGCCGCTTTTGCTTCTGCCGCCGCTTGGGCTTCCGCTGCTGCTTGGGCTTCGGCTGCTGCTTGGGCTTCTGCCGCTGCTTGGGCTTCTGCTGCTGCTTGGGCTTCTGCCGCCGCCTTAGCTTCTGCCGCCGCTTTTGCTTCTGCCGCCGCTTGGGCTTCGGCTGCTGCTTGGGCTTCGGCTGCTGCTTGGGCTTCTGCCGCCGCTTTTGCTTCCGCTGCTGCTTGGGCTTCGGCTGCTGCTTGGGCTTCTGCTGCCGCTTTTGCTTCTGCCGCCGCCTTGGCATCTGCCGCCGCCTTGGCATCTGCCGCCGCCTTGGCTTCTGCTGCTGCCTTGGCTTCTATATCTGCTTGTTCTTGTGCAGTTTTTAGTATAACGTCATTAGGAATTTGTGAATCCGCCAATATCCACATCTTTGTGTTTGCATGTTCCTCCAATGCACAATTTCCTTTAACTTGAGCATAATATGTACCAGTTGCACGTTTTATTTGCCATTTACCATTTTCATGTTGAATGATAATATCAGGGTTATCTCGTTTTGTATAAGTCACTCGTCCGTCAAATAAATTGCCTTTGTCAACATTGTAATAGCCATTGTAGTCACTCGTAGCACCGCTAATGTAAACATTAACAGAATTATGATTTTCATTATTCACTTTATAAGCGTGGGCAGCTTCTTTTACTCCTTTTAAAGCAGCTTCAACCGCTGCCGCCGTTTCCGCCGCTTTTTGGGCTTCTGATGCTGCTTCTACTTCCGCTTTTACTTTGTCAAACCCTTCAGTTACATGTTGCAAACAGCGTTCAACATTAGCTCGTCGTATATGAGGCATTACTGGTGGTAATAATTCGGTATTAATGTTTTCTCTATCAAGAACTAATGCATGTCTCACTTTGGCTTTTTTGCAAACGGATTGATATGGCGTATAATCCATTTCAAATGTGCGGACACACCAAAGGATAGCTTGTATAGAATAAGGTTCACCTTTACCATCATAACTTTTAAAAGTGGTTGGTTTATCTAGTTCATAAACTATACCCTTCATTGTAAATTTGGTTCCATCTTTCATATTTAGGACGGTACCATTTTTCAGCGCTTCTTTCAGATCTTCTGCAAATTTCTTTGCTTTATCTACTATGTGTAGTGTAACTGTTTTTGATGTTTTTAATTCATATACAGTTGTTACAGCTGTTATTTGTGTGTTACCCTCTGCTACAGCTTGGATATTTCCATTAGGGTCAATGGTTGCAACCGATTCATTACTACTTATATATTTAATCTTACATTGATTTATGGAGGAACAATTGGCTGTTGCTCTAAAACTAAATATTGTTGGTAAGTGCATATAGACATGATAATCACCGTTTTGTTGTAATTGAACCTGTTCACTCGGATGAAATATAATAGTTGGTTGGTTCACAATCAAATCTGCAGTGATAGTCCCTCCATTATAATTTGGTGTTTCATCCAAAATTGCTGTAATGGTTGAAGTGCCAAAGCCAGTAATAGTCATATTATCTACATTAATTGTTGCGACATTTGTATTAGAACTTGTATAAGTAACCTCCGTACCAATATCACTTTTGAAAAAAGGTGGTAACAAATCATATTCTGGTTGATCTTCTCTCAAATCCGGCAACGAAAAGACACCAATACCAGGATCCGCTTTTTGCACTGCATAAGTTTGTGTTAACGTTGCCGATGCATATTCTTGTGTCTCTGCTTGTCTTGCTGTAATAGTTGTAGTTCCTGCACCTAAAATTCTCATTTGTAGTGGGGGTCCAGGTAAAATTTGGACAACATTATCGGGGTTACATTCGTAAGTAAATTCACCTTTGCTTTCAGATTCGGGTTTGTTTATTGTAACCGGTCTATCACCAAATGTTGATTGTTTTGGTAGTAGGATCCATTTAATACTTGGCGTTTTAAGTAATACCGGTGCTGCAGTTGCAGTAAACTGAAATGGTAAATTAATTTCATTATGATTAACATCTTCGGGTTGAGTTACAGTAAAAGTACACCGACCTTCTTGTACTGGAGTAACACTTAAGGTATTATTTAAGATTGTGCAAGCACACTTATTTTGATTGTGTACATAGAAAGGGGACGTATTGTTAGAAGTTAATTCAATATGAAATGGTTTTGAAACCTGAACAGGGTTTGGAAATGAGCTTGCTGTTATTTTAGTATCCATTCTATTCACTGTCAATAACCCCCTAACTTCTTTTGCAATAAATTCATCATCTTCTTTTTGGGTCACTGTAATCGCCGTGTTTCCAGCTCTATGAATTGTGACCTGACCGTTTGATTCAATACTCGCAACAGCTGGGGCTGAACTTTTCGCTGAATATTTGGCGCTGTTATTAGGTGGTGTTATACAACCCCCCAAATAAAATACTTGATCGCCATACGTTTTTGGTGGTATATTCAAAGTAAAATTCGGTTCTTTTTTCACAACCAAACTAAATTGTGCAGTTACGTGACCAATAGCTGCACGTATAATTGTTTTACCATGACCGTGAACAGTGACGTTTCTATTGTTATCTACAGTAGCAACGGTATTAATACTACTATTATAAGAAATGGCCACAGAACCGGTGCAAGTATGATTTACTCCAAAATTAAATGTACCTGTAGTACTACCAGGTTGTAAAACATAAAGATATTCTGAACCTATATTTTGAAGATTACTTGTTGAATAAAACGTTATATCACATACATTGACTGTAACTTCTCTACTTTCAAAATCTCCTGCACCATTTGTTACAGTAAGGGTATATGTTGTAGTTTGGCGTAGAATAACATGTAATTCTTTTGAAGAAGTTACGTCCGATAGTTTTGTTCCATCACTTATTGTAGCAGTTCCACCGGTAAAGTCAAATGTTAGGGTTACTTGTTCGCCACCATTTATATATTCTTTATTTGCTTCAAATCTATTTATGACTGGTGGGTCAAATGCAGTTATTGTAACTTTTTCTTCACTTGTTTTACCATTATTTGTCACTACTAATTTTATTTCATGTTTACCTGCAACGGTTGGCGTGTATGTATTTCCATTGAACCTACTATCAGTATTAGATCGTACAAAGTTTCCAGATCCATCAAATATACAATCTAATGTAACTTGGTTACCAACCGTCACTTTGTCTGGATTAGCAGTAAATGAGGTTATAGGACCAGGAGGAGGAGGAGGAGGAGGAGGAGTAGGAGTGGGAGTAGGAGTGAGAGTAGGAGTGGGTGTAGGAGCTAAAACAGTTGAAGGAAGAACTGCCCTCGCATTTGATTCTTCCGAATGTTCAATTTCAACCGTGATTTCTTTATCGTTACTGATATCAATATCAATACTGTTAAATAATAATGAGCGCGCCCGGGTTTCCCATGATAGCGTTACAGGAACATAAATCACATTTGGATACGCGGGATTAGGTTTAGGTTTGCCATTCACTAACCATGTTTGGTTTCCAAACCATGTTTGGTTTCCAATAACAATTTCATTACCCGGTTTCAAGGCCAATAAGTCCGATTCAATAAGTTGGTCGTAACCGTCCTTTTTTGCAACTTTATTGAAGTATAAAACGGTGCTGTCCTTTTGTTCAACCGCATTCCAGCCTACGCCATTGTTTGCATCATTTACTGACCTAAGTACATCCGTTTTGTACTGGGTTGCCAGCTTGTTTATCTGTGTTATATTATTATTATTATTATACAATGTACTAGTAGAAGATGCCTGTGCAAATACCTTTGCCAGTAAATCAACATTGGTCGTTTTTAGGCTGGGAATTGTTGCGTTGGTAATTAACCTAGTCAATCCTTGTGCATTTGGTTTCTTTGCAGTATAGCCATATGACGTTTTGATTGACGGACGTCCGAATTTCAAATTGCTCAAATGCGAATTCAACCCGTCGTTCATTTGGGCCAATACAATGCCGGCACTGTTGTTTAGCGCGGTACCGTCCAACTTACACGAACCAGCCAAGGCACCAACTTCCGCACTTTGCAAAAACATCGTGATATGAATGGCAAATAAGGGGAACCCCACGCACTTCGTACTATTCCTAATAAAATCCAGGAACGCGTTCACATTCATACCGGCCAGTTGCTGCAACGTGGCATTGCTATAAAACAATTCCTTGTTCCACAAGTAGTTGAACCGCATGGATTTTCCGTTAACCTGCATGAGCGCATTTTGTTGGAACATGTTTTTCAAAATGAAGCCCAAATTTGCGTTGAATGTCTGCATGTTTGGTTGTTTTGAAATGACCACGACTTTTGACGCCTTCGGCATTGGAGCGGTTGGTGCTGCTGTTGCTGCTGTTACCACCGTCTTTAGTTTTTCGTTTATCAGCGGTTTCAGCATTTCGGATTTGGACACCGGTTTTGCGCCAGTAATTTCACTCACCACACTAATATCGTCAAAGTCAACGAACTGCCATTCTTTGGGATCCAGCAATTTGGTGCACATGAACGGGTTGTGAAGCGCGCTGGAATTCGGAATGAACGCGCCTTCACCCACCGCCGCCGTGAATTTGGCATCCATTGACCACGACACGGTCACTTGTTGAAGCTCGTTCAACGCCGTTTGAATTCGGGTTTGATGCGCGCTGGTTATTTGCGGATCCGACCCCATTTTTGACAACATTGTCAAGATTTTGTGAGCCTGCGTATAAGCGTAGACCGCATTTTCAAACATCAGGGAGTCTTCTGAATCAGGACTATTATTACCATTTGTAAAAGTCGGTTGTGCAAAATCCGCCGCCGCATTAAATCGTCCCAGCAAATTCTGCAAAATCAAAACATGTTCATCAAATGAACTCATGTACGCATTGTATGGAATTGCATTATTTGCATCATGCCACCAACTAACATTCACGTTTGTGTGTTTATGGTTATTGAAAGCATCATATACTGTGGCATTAGTAGAATAATTCAAAAATGCATTGTTTGCATCCCGGTTGGCGTCAACCAGCGTTTTTGGAGTTTGTCCAGATGTGTTCCATGTGGTCAAACCCGCGGTAATTTCATCTAGTTTTTCGGCCACGTGGCGTTCCGTAAATAATGTTTGAATTTCAGTGCGTGCATTGGAAAGACACTGTAACAATTTTGCCGGATTTGCCGGATTTGCCGGATTTTTATCCATGATTGCCTGATCCATAATGTTTTCAATATTTTCTGGGCATTCGCCGCAATTTCCAATAAATGCACGCGGCGTGCAGTAGTCAACAAAATACAGCAAGTCTATTTTTTTCAAGGGTCGCTGTTTGAATTGCTGTTTGAACGGGTATTTAAGTGTAAAAAAATCTTCCATTGGCTGAACGGTGAATGAGAAAGACGTTGACGTTGTAGTTGAAGATCTTGACGTGGATGACGCCGTTGTCCTTCTCCACTCCTGTAGCGTGACATATTCGTCGTAGCGCTGTTTCACTTCGGGCTGGGTTGCGGCGTCATAATAAACCGCAACGTGCACGTTTTTAGACTCGTGCAACATGCTGTATGTTTGCAAAGCATTCAAAAATGCATCACCAATGAAGGTTTGATCTTCCGGATCGGTGACTGCTTTCAGACATCGGTCCTTGCCGCGATATCCTATCGCCGCAATTTTAATGCATATTCTATTTCTATAACCACCACCGTATCCACCGTAACCATCGTATCCATAACCACCGTATCCACCGTAACCACCGTATCCACCGTAACCATCGTATCCATAACCACCGGATGCCGCCAAAGAAGAGGATGTTTCTATTGCAGTCTTTGCATTTTTCAGCGCGGTTTCAAAAATCAAATGCACCATTCTATAAATGTGCTTCGCGTATGCATTCCGGTTCAATCTGGACGTCTTCATAAAACTTGCGTACGATGCGCTGTTTACCGAACTCAAGTCCGGCATGCAAATGTGAATCATGAACGAATTGTCCGGTCCGCGCATTTCAGATGGAACGAACATTAATGGAGGAGGATACGCCGTCGGCAAATTCGGTTCGGTGTAATCTTGTATCTTGCCGGAGTCCGCTGGACGCATCAGCTGCGTAACCATGTATTTCAGTATGTTTGATGGTTTTTTTAATTGAACAGTATTTGTTATTTCATACTTGTAATATCCCGGCAACGCCCAGCTGTATTTGAGAGACAAATCGGTAACGGTTGTGTTTGTTGCCATTGCATGGGCACCTGTGTTTATCAAGTTTAATATTGTTAATGTTGTTGTAGCTTGACTGAAAGCATTTGCCTCGGCAATATTTTTTTTTATATTTGCATCCGTCATTTCATTCGCTGCATCGGATGGAGAGACGTACACTTCTTTACAATGATTGGGAATCGGGCTTTTGTCGGGATTCACGTCAAACCTCGTTTTCGGATAATACGCGTTTGATGCATTTTTATTCACGTAATGCTTGTTTTCAGTCAGCGGATCCGTTCGCTCCGTCCATTGTTGTTGGTATTGGCTACTTCTATCAGTGGTGTCATTATCTTCCCCCAAAATGTGCTTGATTAGCGCAGGGTTCTGATGGAATATCCACGTGTAATCAAAGTACACGGGGCCGCAAATTGCGTGCATCAATTCATCGTCGTTCACGGTATCGGGTTTATTGCCGGTGGGGGGTGGTGTTGGTGTTGGGGGATACAACGTTTTCAAATAATCGGCATGGCGTAGCAAATTTGATACTTGGTTTCCGGATGCATCTGGAATAGTTTGCGCCCGGTCGCTGTATTTCAATGCTCGCAACAGCGTGTCATTGTCATACATGTATGACGCAAAATTGGTTAACGCATCTACCTCCAAATCCATCGCTTTTTCAATGGTTTCAATTGTATTACTTTGAATCGCTGCGCGTTTCGCGGCAGCATAAACCGCGTCTCCAACCGAGCGCGCAGCCGCAATTACCGGGAATTTAGCTGCTTTAGTATTGAAATAATCAGCAATACTGGATTTAATATTATTGCCAGTGTCAAATTGAATAATGAATAAACCCACTTTTTGTTTGTACCGTGCAAGAATATAACACCGGGTTGCAATCGCCACTGCACAAATGACCTCATGCGAATGTGTTAAGGTACCAATTGCAGCATCCATTGTTTGAGTAAAAGTACTGCCTGCTGCTGCTGCTGCTGTTGTTGCTGCCTCCATAATTCTTTTCTTGTCATCGGATGACAACGCATATTCGGGAGTCAAATGGCATGGATACTTGTAATAAAGCCGCTCCAGCAATGCCTCGTAATTCATGCTGTGTTCGGGCGTGGACCGGAACGTGTATAAGCGCGTGGAGGCTTGTATCGGGTATAATTTATTCGGAGCAGTCAATATGGCTCTATTTGGCAAATCGGTTCCTGTGATAATTCCTCTCAAAAAATCAGTAATGATTTCCACGTTGTAGGATGGGCGCGCGTATGTTGCAGTGTCATTGCTACATTGAACCCGCGGAAATTGGTGGGTGCTTGACAAACTTGAATTTAATGCAGGCACATAATTTTGAACGCGTCCAACGGAATTCATTGTCGCATCGGTATATACGGACTGATAATATGTGCAAAAATAGGTCAATATTTTTTCATTTATGAATGGATGAAACCGGCCGCCGGCGACGAATTCAGATGCGAGAGGAAGATACGCACTCGGCGGACGGGTTGGCGTTGTGTACGCGATTGTAAATAGTTGGTTCAAGTCCATGGTTTGTATTTGAATTGGCGTTACAATCAATTTTGACAAATTCCATAAACTGGTCACGTACTTGTTCACAATGTCATCGTATGAAGTGCTGGCTGTTTTGTATGAATTTTCTATTCTACTGAGTTCCCGCGCATTTTCACCCTTTTTGACAAATTTCACAAAGTCTTCAAATGTGGAGCGCTGCATAAACACGCGCGCTGCGTTCATATTCGGTTTGCCCGACTTTTTCAAATATTCATAAAAAGCATTCATGATTTCTTCAGTGACATCAAACGAGGTTGGAACATGAATGACATAGTCACATTCCGCGGATTGAATCCGCTGTTGTTCTTCGCGCAAATTAACGGAGCCGTTGCTGAGCACATCTTGTGTAAATATGCGAGGTTTTGCGTCATTCGCGTCCTTTGCATTCGCGTTACGGTATACAATCACAAGCGGATTGTATGTTTCTGGTTTTACATTTTGCAAAAATTTAGAATACACAAGATCATTTGCACCAAACGTAAATAAACTCATGTCAATTGAATCATAAATATTAAACTATATTTATATTTTAATATTTGGTTTGTATTATTGTTTTGTGTTTGGGGTTGGGTTTGTTAAAACTTGGCAGATCGGAATGCAGTCAAATAATCATTGTGTTTCATGTTTTCGCGCTGTTTTTTTGCGCGTTCCAGAATGTCCATTGCATCGCTGATTTCTTTGTCGGTCACAATGTTGGCAGGCCCGTGCCCGGCCTTGGACAAGCCGCCGATGGCAACCGCTGGGTTGTTGGGTTTGGCCGTTGTAACCGACTGGTTCATGGCGCGGTATTTTTGTGGCATAATGCAGCAGCTGCTGTTGGCGTTCAACCCGTAGTCGGCCAAAACCACAAACACGGCGGTCAAAACGAGAGCAATTATCAAATCCCGCGTGCCCATCCAGCACACCGAAAACACCAGCAACTCTTTGCTCAATGCCGTCTTCAAGAAATTCTCAGTGGACGGGTCCAGGTTCAACTCAATGTAGCGAGAGCCGATGTTGAGCATGATCATGACCACGCCCGCAAAGAACAAGCTGTTGTTCAGCCGGTACACCGCGTATTTAAACCATCCGGCAATGTATTCAAACGGATTCATACAACGCAATACAATAATACAATAATACAATAATACAATAATACAATAATACAATAATACAATATCCTTATAAAAAAAAAATCAAGACGCGAAAATTAGATTCGGGAAAGGAAAGATTCCGTCATGCTTCTCAGCTTATCCTTCGTGAAATTTTTCAATTTAGTACCTGACGAAATTTCAATGCTTGGCGTAAAGCCTTCACGGGTTTGCTGCATGAATGCTATAATCACCAGTAGCGCCAGCATGCCCGAAATGCGGTGGTGCAGCGACAATGCAACAATGATTGCCACTGCTGCAACCTTGCCCAACACGGACTCGCTTAAATACATTTGGATTAAACGGGGTTTATTAAACTTGTATTATGACAACATAAAAATTGTTATGAAACTGATTATATAATGCAAAACAATGCAAACAATGCAAACAAATATACAAAATATTATCTACTTATTTTATTAGGAGAGATATGTCTGGATATTTGCAATATTCCAATTACGGGGAAGATGAAAAACCATTCATACAACAACCACAACAACAACCACAACAACCACAATCGCAACATAAAAGAACATTAAGGACAAAAACATTGCGGTCAAAACAACCGCAACAGCAACCTCAAGGGAACTGGAACCAACAACCACAACAACCACAACAACCACAACAACCGCAACAACCACAACAACCACAACAACAACCACAAGGGAACCAAACCAAGTATTCCCAATACGTTATTCAAAAACTGCACAACACCGACAACAACGGCAGCGACAGTGACTCCGACTCAGACAACGATGTGTACAAACAGTTTCAAACCGAACCCGTGTTTAGTAACACCATCTATGCTCCATCCAGCGGCAACGATTTGAATTCCAAACTGAACCCGGCATCAGCCAAAGAGGGATTTGCCACACATGCCAATGCTTTAGCCCCTCCAAAACAATACCCTCAATACTTGTCGTCCGTGTTTCAGGCTTCTTCCAACAATGACGCAGATACAAAAGACCTCATGTTGCAAAAATTAGACCAGATTATCTCTCTTTTGGAAAATCAACAAGATGAAAAAACCGGTCACGTGACCGAGGAACTAATACTGTATTGTTTTTTGGGGGTTTTCATCATTTTTATTGTGGATTCATTCGCCCGCGCGGGAAAATACGTGCGTTAAACAAACCTCTTTAAATCAATATTTTACAAGGCATTGATTTAAAAATTGAAGAAGTAAAAAAAGAATTAAATGTTGTAGAAGCGAACCCAAAAAACAATGGAATTTTTAAGAAGCATCATGAGACCAATGCGCCAACTCCCTCTTGGAAGGTGGACGTTGCAGTATGATCCCCAAATCGTGCATCACAAAATTGACCAAGCCAATGAAGATCACTGCGGTTGCTGTCATGTGCAGTACGCCGCGAAAATGGACACCGCAAAACAGGACGCCGCCCAAAAGGAAGACGCTGCTTCGGAAGATTATTATGTTCCATACATCATGTAAAATAAAAACGCCGAACGGAGTTTCTAATTCGCCGGCTTGTAAAACAGGTACAAGTATTGATATTCTTTGTGTGTTTTAACGAGGTCAATTTGTCCAAGCATGTTGAACCCGGCTCCGGTTGCCAACGCAATGAATTCGTGAGGTGGCGGAATTTTGAAGTTGCGCACATTTTTTCGCACGCTGCCGGTTTTGGTGTCGGTGAACACTTCCATGTATTGCACCGAGTCGTTCGGGAACACTTGCGCATCCGACGCGTAGTCAAAATCGCCAATCTTCGCAGCGTGTTGCGCCGAGGAAGCGTGTAAGGTGGATGCATTGAACCGCTGCGGGTCAACCAAATGCAGCACGAAGTAGCCGCCCGGTTTTAGCCACGTGTAAATATTGGAAATCAGCTTCTCCGGATTTTGAATGTAGTACACTTCAAAATTTAGCACGGTCACCAGCGTGAAGCTGTCGGGTTGAAATGCGGACGCCACGATGGGATCCCCCTTCACCATGTTTATTCCGGGATACATTCGTTTGGCTTGCGCAACCATGTGCGCCGACGACTCAATGCCGGTCACGTTGGTTATGCCGTTCTGAATGAAGGCGTTCATGTAAGCGCCCGTGCCTGCGCCCACATCCAATGCAATGGTTTGATTGGAAATGTCGGGGTATTTGTTGATGATTTCTCCCACTTCGTACGCGTTGGTCACCTTTTGATTGAAAATGTCGTCGTATACGGACGCATAAAACGCGTCCTTTGCATCGGCGTCGGTTTTCACGACCAAGGCATTGGCGCTGATACTACGGTTGTTGCTGTTGCGGTTGTTGTTGCTGCTTTGGACAAACGATTCTATGAACGAGCCGGAGAAGGGGCGAACCACCGTCATTTTGGCGTGAACCAAGGCGACCAACGCCAGCGCAACAACCAGCGACAACCAGCAAACCCATGCATTCCTTTCCAATGATTTTAGTATTTCACGAACGACTGAATTCATGGTTTTACTTTTATAACTGATAATCAAATATATGTTATATTGTTATTTTTTTTACATAAACACATAATAAATTGGTGTAGATTTGATTGATTTCCATGAACGACAACGAAATCAACGACATTCGCGCGGAATCCGAATTCAAGGGCATCACTTTCTCCAAATACAAAAAACCCGACGTGCGCAAAGAGTTGCTGAACTGTCTTAAAAACGGGAAAGTAGAGCCCGCGTGTTATTGGACCGCCGAACTGGTGTGCGCCGGACACTACCAAGAATTGTGGGACGTCATCATCACGTTTGTCAGCAAGCACGTGCATTTAGCCAATCCCAAGCTGTGCCTGTATTTGGAAATGCGCTACGAAGCGTTCAAAGGGATCGTCGCCAATGGATACATTGGAAACGAGCTGCGCATGCGGAATAATCCCCGCATTCGGTCGCTGTTTGCCGAAATCATGTGCGTGATTTGCAATTCCAAGAAAAAATACAGCCTGGAGGGCATCAAAGTGAAAAAAACCGATTTTGACAGCACCGCCATGACCGACAAATTGAAAGCGCCGAATGTCACGTACGCCTCCGCCGCGTTTTTGCCCGGCGACCCCAAAGAACTCTTCATCGCCATCAACGAGTTCGCGTTTCACATCTCTAAAGATTCCAAAAACAGCTTGCTGGCATCCTACTGGCTGGAATGGATCATGGAATTTGAACACGTGTGCAAAATGAAAAAACAAAAGTGCGTCGGCGAACGCCGCAGCGCCATGCCGGTGGAATCCAAATTCCAAATGGACCCCATTTGGATCGTGTGGGAACTCATTCTGAACCAAGCCAAATCCCAAGAACCCGTCATCGGGAAAATCATGCAAAGCCTGCTTAAACTGTATTGCTTGCGATACACGGACGGAGTGAAAAAGAAGCGCCGGTACTTGATTTACTTTGCGATTTGTTTATTGACGGAGCCGGTGGTGCTCACGCAAGAAATGGCGACAAACAAGGAGACGATTGAAACGGTGGTGAAAAAAATAGACACGGTTTACAAGCAGGTGAAAAAGAATGAAGTTGCGCCGAAGACGGATTATTTATCCGGTTCTGCAAGCGGTGCAAAAACGGATTTAGACAAAACCATTGAAAAAATGGACAAGCTGAATTCCATGAACACGATTATACGTTCATCCTGAACACGAAATGGAAGGGTTTTGTTGGTGGTATTTTTTTATTATTTTATTCCTTTACATATATTACATCAATTGTTGCTATTTGAACCGAAATTAAATCATGAATGCAGCAGCTCCTTATGCGCCGGCATCCGCACCGGCATTCGCATCATCATTTCCATCGTACAATAGCGACAATGACTTAGCGCCGTCGTCCTCGTCTTCTACATCGTCGCTCTTGATACGCGCATTGCTCGTCATCGTTCTTTTAGCGCTCATCGGATTCAATGTCTTCGCGTATTTGGGCGACATAACGCAGTGGTTTAGCGACACGTTTGGGGCGCCGTTTCGCGAAGTTGCGCGATTTTTAGGTTACGCTGCATCGGACACCGTTAAAACCACCGTGAATGTCGCTGCTCAAGGAGCAAAAGGTTCGGTGGACATCGCTGCTGGCGCTGCCACAAGCGGAATTGACGTTCTTGAAAAAACAATTGGCGGCGCCCCTCAACCTGAAAGAGGAGCTCAACCTGAAAGAGGAGCTCAACCTGAAAGAGGAACCCAACCGGCCCGAGGAACCCAACCGGCTCAAGACGACGCGAGTAAAGAATTGTCTCTTGACGCAGCACTTTCGCACGCAAAAAAGAAGCCACCGCAGCCGGATGAAGCAAGTAGCCGCATACAACGCAGTGCTGGAAAATCGGGGTACTGTTACATTGGGGAAGACCGGGGATTTAGAAGCTGCATCAAAGTGGGCGAACAAGACACGTGCATGTCGGGGGACATTTTTCCAACACACGCCATATGTATTAATCCCCGGTTGCGAAAATAAACTGCAATCGCGCACCCAATAAAACATAAATTATTAAAAAATACATAAATAATAATTTATAAGCATATGTTATAACCCTGGCAAAACTTAAAAATGACCCTACCAAACCAAATTAATTTTTATTTGCCTGGATCTACCACGCCGTATCCGTTTTTTACCGGTTACATGATTGACCAAAGGTATTATATGGAATTGTATTTAGAGGATACATCAGATGATTCCAAGTTTATCAGTGCACAAGTGGTTATCGGTGAACAAGACGTCGTTTCGCCGCCGGATGTGTTTGACATGGCCCTTGGAAATAACTATATCATAAATCCGGAATATTCCGAAGCCGGTGACATTCAATACGCAAATCCAGATGGCACAGGAAAATTTGTGGACAATCACGTCTATACCATTAAGATAAGGGCGTTATTGAAGGATGAAAATGATGTAAGCCGTTATTATTTTGCCAAATTCGGCATTGCACAAGAAAACGTTTATTCATTTTTGTATCGCGATGACGGGGGCGACGTGTTCAATTACGAGCAACTCGCAGTTCTGAATGAACCTTCTATTGAAGGGATTATCGGCTCTGACATAATACTCAGTTGTCCCATGAATTTTGTAAATCCGAATGACACGCGCACTCCCACTACTATATCGTTTGCGTTTGAAGAAGTGAATATGTATGAGTCAGAAGTAACTCAAGACTCGATCATTTATTACACCATTGATTTGCCATACGACGCATCAAACATTTACACTTTGCCGCAAACGGAGTACAACCAGTTATACAATGACCAGGCGTATTACGTCAACGTTACTGCATTGTACAGTGACGGATTCTACATGGCCGATTGGTTTCCTAGCATCTTGCACGTCATTGAAAAACCCGTAATTAACTCGGTCACCGCGTACGGTCTTGCGTCGGATCAATCCAATGCAGACGATCTGGCAATCAGCAGCGTCATGAACGTTTACATGAACCCGGTATCAACTTCACAGGATAATCTTCCTTCAGAGTCAGGCAATATAACGTTTGAATTGTCGCAAGGAGGGGTGGTGATGTATACGGCCGAGATGCCGGTAATTACCGAGGTAAACGAATCAAACGGAACCATTCTGTACACCATTTTGAAGGAGAACCTGGTAAAGGTTTGGACCACCACCGCACCCACGCAGAACTCCAACGGATCGTACACATACGACGTTTCTGCGAAGATTGAACATTACTCGCTGGAAGATAGAACTGTGTTAAAGCAATCCGCCGCTGTGACCAAAACCTTCACTTCGGACATTGTGCCCATTAATAGCGTCGTTACATTGAACGCGTGGATTGCCGGGTCAAACGTTGCGACTGCTGACGCGTCGGGTAACCGCATTGTTGACATTTCCAATGCAACCACCGCTAGTGGATACGCTGCGGCTCCCGAATTGGGCATTGTTGGTAAATTCAGCAAAACCGATTTCTACGGCAGCGGAATCACGGACGGATTTTTCAAGGACCTGGACACAGTGAATACGAAGCACAAGTTCATTGTCAGAGTGAATGGAAACGTGTTGCCGTTCACCGAGCTGCACCAGTTGCAGGGTCACAGCAACAAAACCGACCAGGAGATGTACATTCAGCTGTTTGAATCCCTCGCGAATGCGGAGTCGGCCAACAAATACACCGATGCCAATGGATCGTTTCCCAATCTTCCCGGACCTGCCAGCACCGCGGGTTCGGCGCAGCAACCCATCTATTTCTTGATTCCAAGCACGGGCTTATTCGCCCAGGCCGACAGCGTCACAGTTAGCATCGCCATTGAACCTCCCGCGGGCGAAACCACCCGCCCCAGTGCGACCGAATCCAATAATGTTATTGTTGTTGCCAAGGTGAACCAATACGAAATGACGGTTGGAACCGCCTCCGAACCCAAGTTTTCGCGAGGCACGTTGACCATTCCCATCAACAACCCGACCTCGTCGGAATACTACTTTACGAGTGCCATATTCACCAGCAATCTGGCTGCTCCGAACGCATTGAAAGAAGTGAGCGTTTCAAACGGCGGCGTCTTTAACATTGCCGCCGTGAATCCCAACATCCGCGGTGCAAATTGCGATTATCAAGTGCGTTACAAAATCAGTGATCCAAATGTGGAGAACGGGTTCATCACGGGTCCCATCAGCACAACCTACAGCGTTCTGATTCAAGATGAGCCCGGATTGGACAATTTCATTCTGACCAACTTTACTTACGACACGTTCAATAACAACGGCGTGTCCAAATTCCAGTTTGACATTGCGTTTGTAACGGTGGGAACACGTTCCATTGACGGAGTGTTCGTTTATTTTCAAAGCACCAATGACGATGCCGATGCTTCCAATGACATCCCTCGCACGCTGTTGATGGATGTTAAGAAATCGGATGGCGCAATCCAAACCAACGTGTCGTACACGTTGCAGAATGTAGCAGCTGCCAGCGCAATCCTCTTGGATGGTGTTTTTATCAAGGACAAGGATGCGGTCGCTTCGTTCAACAAGTGGCTGAATTTCCGGTCAGGCGAAATCGTGTTCAAGCCATACAAGTTAGTGCCGAATTCGCCGGTTGATATTCAGGACGTGGAAACCGCAAATACAGTGTTCAACATTCCGGTCATCCCCGTGCCCACCAACCTGACGCTCACCGGTGGTGTGAAGGAATCTCAGACCGCGACAAGTGCGGCATGGAGCGATGCGCTCAGCACGTATGCATCCATCGGCTCGTCGGTGACTGCCAGTTACAATCTGTTACTGAATGCAAATGACGTGTCCGCGCAAGTTGCGAATCACGGCTACACGATTAATCTCGCCCCGCATGCTGCTGGAACTGAACTAACCTTGACGCTGCGAAATAAACTCACCGCTGCGGATGGCTTGGTGTATTTGTCCAAACCGGCTGGCATTCAGTTTACGGTGGCATCGGTTGACGTGACCGGAATGACCAACAATGTGAAGAGAGGCAGCAACAACACCACGCTTCGCGTAGAGCGCGGTGACTACGCGATCACCCCTGCCAGCGGAGCCAACGTGACGGAAGTGAAACTGATTGACAATCCGGTGGTTGCAAACACGGATCCGGAGGCAGCGCAGGTGAAGGTGTTGACCTGCAGCAGCACTGCGGACGCAGTTCAGCCGGTTGGCCCCGCAATAAACGAGTACGACTTGGTAGCCGACGGGTATGTGTCAGGCGACGTCATTACTATGCAGTACCGGCTGAAGGCGGGCGTTTCTTACGATGTGTTATCGCAGTACGATAATGCCGGAGAGCCGGGTTCAGTAGCGCCGGAAGCTTCCACCCCGCTGTTTTTGACGCTTGCTTCACCGCAATTGACATACATTGTTGCAAGAAAGCCGGAAATAGAAGTGGGATCTACGTATATTGTAGATAGCGGCGGCATATACAATGGACGCATCGGATTGAATGCCACCATAAACGCAAACGGGTTGCACACGGAAGGAATCCAGTCGGTTGTGTTTGTTTTGGCCCAAGAGGGCGATGCGACACACCCGACTGCTTCGGAAGAAGGCAGACAATTGGTGATTGCATTTGAGTCGTCCAATGGGCTGACTAAGAGTTACACGATTGGACCCAATGCCAGCTCGTCGGTCAATTCAACCGACAACTTGGGCGCAAATGAAGTGCACGAGCTGAGCGTCACTGGTTTGGACGGGTTTGTGGAAGGCAGTGCCACTTCGCACACGCTGGTCATGGGCAACCTTCTTGAAAACGACACGTCCATCTTGTATTTAGCCGCAAACAGCGGGTTTGATGCCAACCTTCCAATATCCGTGGTTGCGGCTGTGTCAACCCGTTTGGGAACTGACCTTGCATTCAAAGAAGTAACTCTTTCTTCGCTATCCAATTTTTCAGTGCCCGAAAAGGAAGATGGTAATGCACCGTTTGCATTGACCGCGCCGACCTCCAGCATCCCAAGTGCATTCACTTATACTAGCAGCAACCCGGCAGTGGCGACCATCAGTGGATCTACCGTGACAGTTGTTGGAGCCGGCACAAGCATTATTATCGCGACCCAAAATTCAAATAAAATATACACATCGTTGGTTGTAACCCCGCTTGTTTCGTTGGATGGCGCAACGATTAAATACACTGGGAATGCGGCGGATGTTCCGACCAGTTCTGCTCGTTTCGTTAAAGCAAATATTCGCGGAACCGATGAATGGTTTGCGGTTATAAAGGACGGCATGAAGAGCGCGATCTATACGTATGCCAACGGCGGATCGTCTGTGCCCTTCACGCCCCCTGGTCAATCGGCAGTGCCGTTCAATAACATCGTGACAACGTTGACGACTGATTTTTCTAACATGTTTGGTGGATTCTTCAATGAGGCAATCGGATCCTGGGATACATCAAATGTCACAAATATGAAATTTATGTTTCATGGCAACAATTATTTCAATCAGCCGATTGGTGCATGGAACACAAGCAATGTTACGAACATGGAAAGTATGTTTAAAGTCACGAGTTTCGACCAACCCATTGGTTCATGGAAAACTTCAAAGGTCACGGATATGAATTTTATGTTTGCGCATACCCCGTTTAACCAACCGATTAATTACAATTCAGTAACAAATGCATGGAACACAAGCAATGTTACGAACATGGAATACATGTTTTCCGCTGCCGCGAGTTTTAACCAAGCCATTGGATTATGGAACACTGCAAATACCTTGTATATGGCCGGCATGTTTATAGACACCGCCGCATTCAACCAGGATATCAGTGGATGGAACGTTGCATTGGTTGAGCAGTTCCAAAATTTCAGACTTAATTCGGCATTGACTGTTGCCAACATGCCGGCCGCTTTCTATCCCGCTGCATCCTTGAGCAACTTCTCAGTTGCATCCAAGACGTTTGGTGATGCGCCATTTATTCTGACCGCTCCCAGTTCCAACAGTTCCGGTGCATTCACTTATGTAAGCAGCGATGAAACCGCGGCCACTATCAGCGGCAGCACCGTCACCATTCTAAGTGCTGGAACAATCACGATCACTGCAATCCAGGAAGCCACATTTGACTACAACACGAATTACATAACTGCCCAGTTTGTCGTTGCTCAAGCAACCCCGTCGCTTAGCAACTTCTCGGTTGCATCCAAGACGGTTAATGATGCGCCATTTGCATTGACCGCTCCTAGTTCCAACAGTGACGGCGCATTCACTTATGAAAGCAGCAACGTAAATGTGGCCACTATCAGCGGCAGCACCGTCACCATTCTAAGTGCCGGAACAACCACGATCACTGCAATCCAGGAAGCCACCTTTAACTACGACACGAATTCCATAACTGCCCAGTTGGAGGTAATTACACCACAATTTGCTCTTAGCGGCAGCACGATTGTATACACTGGGAATGAGGCGGATGTTCCGACCAGTTCCGCTCGTTTCATTCAGGAAAATGTTCGCGGAACCGGCAATGAATGGTTTGCGGTGGTGAAAAACGACATGAAGAGCGCGATCACCACGTATGCCAACGGCGGTTCGTCTGTGCCTTTCACGCCCACTGGTCAATCTCCGGTGCCGTTCAACAACATTGTTACGACTCTAATGACCGATATGAATGCTATGTTTCAGAGTGCCACGAATTTTAATCAACCGATTGGATCATGGGACACGGCCAATGTTACAAATATGAATGGTATGTTTCAGAATGCCACTGCTTTCAATCAACCCATTGGATCATGGAACACGGCTAAAGTCATGAGTATGAATAATATGTTTGATAGTGCTATCACATTTAATCAACCAATTGGATCATGGAATACGGCCAATGTTACGAATATGAATAATATGTTTTTTGCAGCCGTTCATTTTGATCAACCGATTGGATCATGGAATACGGCTAAAGTAACGACCATGAGTCAAATGTTTCAGGATGCCACTGCATTTAATCAACCGATTGATGCATGGAACACGGCCAATGTTACAACTATGAATAATATGTTTATTTTTGCCGGTGCATTCAACCAACCAATTGGATCATGGAACACTGCTAATGCTGTAGACATGAGTTACATGTTTTATTGGGCCACTGCATTCAACCAGAATATCAGCGCATGGAACGTTGCATTGGTCGCGAATTTTGCCGGCTTCCGAATAAATTCGGCATTGGTTGTTGCCAACATGCCGGCCGCTTTCTATCCCGCTGCATCCTTGAGCAACTTCTCGGTTGCATCCAAGACGGTTAATGATGCGCCATTTGCATTGACCGCTCCTAGTTCCAACAGTTCCGGTGCATTCACTTATGAAAGCAGCAACGTAAATGTGGCCACTATCAGCGGCAGCACCGTTACCATTGTGGGTGCCGGAACAACCACGATCACTGCAATCCAGGCAGCCACGGATGACTACAACACGAATTACATAACTGCCCAGTTTGTCGTTGCTCAAGCAACCCCGTCGCTTAGCAACTTCTCGGTTGCATCCAAGACGGTTAATGATGCGCCATTTGCATTGACCGCTCCTAGTTCTAACAGTGCCGGTGCATTCACTTATGAAAGCAGCAATGTAAACGTGGCCACTATCAGCGGCAGCACCGTCACCATTGTGGGTGCCGGAACAACCACGATCACTGCAATCCAGGCAGCCACTGCTACGTATGCTTCAAATAGCATAAGCGCTACACTCACCGTTATTGGACCTAATTGGAATCAACGCGGTCTAGATATTGACGGAGAAGCTAGTATTGATTTAAGTGGTTGGAGTGTAAGTATTTCTTCGGATGGAAGCGTTGTTGCAATTGGAGCAACTGGTAATGATGGTAATGATACCGATTCTGGCCATGTAAGGGTGTATGCATGGAATGGAACTGCATGGGTTCAACGTGGTCTAGATATTAACGGAGAAGCTGCTGGTAATAACAGTGGTCAGAGTGTAAGTATTTCTTCGGATGGAAACGCTGTTGCAATTGGAGCACATTATAATGGTAACTCCGCTGGCCATGTAAGAGTGTATGTATGGAATGGAACTGCATGGGTTCAACGCGGTCTAGATATTGACGGAGAAGCTGCTAATAATTACAGCGGTTGGAGTGTAAGTATTTCTTCGGATGGAAAGGTTGTTGCAATTGGAGCATATGGTAATGATGGTAATGGTAGCGATGCTGGCCATGTAAGGGTGTATGAATGGAATGAAACTGCATGGGTTCAACGCGGTCTAGATATTGACGGAGAAGCTGCTGATGATTACAGTGGTTATAGTGTAAGTATTTCTTCGGATGGAAAGGTTGTTGCAATTGGAGCATATGGTAATGATGGTAATGGTAGCGATGCTGGCTATGTAAGGGTGTATGCATGGAATGAAATTGCATGGGTTCAACGCGGTCTAGATATTGAAGGAGAAGCTGCTGATGATAACAGTGGTAAGAGTGTAAGTATTTCTTCGGATGGAAACGTTGTTGCAATTGGAGCACCTGGTAATGATGGTAATGGTAGCGATGCTGGCCATGTAAGGGTGTATGCATGGAATGGAACTGCATGGGTTCAACGCGGTCTAGATATTGACGGAGAAGCTGCTAGTGATAGAAGTGGTTGGAGTGTAAGTATTTCTTCGGATGGAAACGTTGTTGCAATTGGAGCAACTGGTAATGATGGTAATGGTAACTCCGCTGGCCATGTAAGGGTGTATGCATGGAATGGAACTGCATGGGTTCAACGCGGTCTAGATATTGACGGAGAAGCTGCTGATGATAACAGTGGTTTTAGTGTAAGTATTTCTTCGGATGGAAGCGTTGTTGCAATTGGAGCATATGGTAATAATGGCTATAATGGACATGTAAGGGTGTATTATTATTCATCCCCGTCGCTTAGCAACTTCTCGGTTGCATCCAAGACGGTTGGTGATGTGCCATTTACTTTGACCGCTCCCAGTTCCAACAGTGCCGGTGCATTCACTTATACCAGCAGCGATGAAACCGTGGCCACCATCAGCGGCAGCACCGTTACCATTGTGGGTGCCGGAACAACCACGATCACTGCAATCCAGGCAGCAACCAATGACTATATCGCTGGAAAGATAACCGCGTCGTTTGTGGTGAATCCAGAACCCGAGTAATACCGTAAAAAATGATTTAATTTAAAAAAATGATTTTGATTCATTTTAATTCATTTCAATTATTGAAAATGCATAATTTTCAATAAGTTTTTCAGTGTTTCATATTTTCAGCGTTTCATTGCTTACCCAGGGACGACAACCCGTGGTCGGACTGATCCGGGTGCAGCACCACGTTTTCGCCGCTGAACAACTGCTTGCGCACGTCTTCCAGCGTGGCCGTTTCGTCCGCATCCACCGCAAAGTCGGTGCCCTGGCTCGTCGTAACGCCCACCAATTCGCCCTCCTCGTTCAGCGTCTGCGTCAGCTTGTTGCCGCTCTGCTCGGCCAGCCGCTTGTTCTCCTCAATCGCTTTTTGCTTGGCCTCCTTCACGCGCTTGTCAAACTCCGACTTCGCCTGCTCCTCGTTCTTCTTCTTCTCGTTCATGAGCTGGTTCAGCGTGTCCTCCATGTACTCCACGCGCCCGGTCTTGTACGCCTCCGGATGAAAGGGGACCCACAGCCCCACCGGGCCCACAAACACGTCGTGATTCGGGTCCACCTCGCGCAGCATCTTGCAGCGCAGCTCGGCCTCCTTTTGCGAGGGAAACACGCCGCGCACTTTGATGCCGCGAACCGACGTTTGGAACTCGTGTTTAGCACCGAACTCCTCGTCCAGCCGCTCCTCGTGCTGGTCCAAGAACGTCTTGTAGTCGTCCAGGATGTCGGACTTTGCGATGAGCTCCTTCTCGGACTCCTTGAACTGCTGGAAGTCTTCGGTCAGCTTGTCAAACTTGACCCCGTACTTGTAAGACACGAAGCTCAGAAACTGCAGGAACTTCTCGCTGGACTTGTGGATGTCCCAGTGCTGGACAAACTCCTGGAACAAAAAGTGCTCGCGCTGCTTGATGATGTGCTCCGGAGAAATGAACGACAAGCACGCGAACTTTTGTCCCGCGATGGGCTTGTCCTCGTCCAGCAAATCCACGTATTTAGGATTAACCGTGCCGTCCGAGAGCTTTTGAAGCGTGACACCCTTGGGTTCAGAATTAGATTCAGACATGGATTATTGTAGTTAACATTTTGGGATTTGATTTTAAGCCCATTTTCAAACAATTGTATTATATTTGTAATTGTATATTTTTTGCAATAATTGCGTGATGCATTATTTTTTTCTTGTTGAATTGTATAAACAGAATTTAATAAATCAAATGATCGGTGGTGTTTTGGATTTAGGCGAGTTGGCTAAACGCGCCATTAAATATTTGGTTGAAGGTGCCCTGGTTGCAATCGCAGCGTACGCCATCCCCCAGCGCAAACTCAATTTGAACGAAATCGGCTTGATTGCCCTGGTTGCCGCTGCCACGTTCAGCATTTTGGACACGTACGTTCCTACCCTTGCCGTGTCTGCCCGCAGCGGTGCTGGTTTCGGTATTGGCGCCAACCTGGTTGGTTTCCCCGGCAACGTGCTCAAGGTTTAAACCATTGATTGTCAGTTCAGTTCAATTCAATTCAATAAAAAATTGAATTAAATAAGTATGTGCATTTATTAATACGACCTTATCCATTCGCGCATTAACAAATGACGACTGCCGCTGCTGCTTCAGCCGCCATTCTGTCCGGAAATGCTAGCGGCACGATTACCGCCATTTACAAGTCCCGCACCCATTTGCTCAGTTTGCTGAAAACGCAGGGGCATGACGTGAGCCAGTATGACAACTTTGGCATGAACGAAGTGCACGCCATGAACACAAACAAGCAGCTGGACATGCTGGTTGTTAAAGAAGATGGGACAAAAACGTACGTCAAGTATCATTTAGGAAAACCGCTGCGCCGAGACAACATCACCGAATACGTGGACGATTTGTACCATTTAGAAAAAACGCTGAACAAGGCAGATTCACTGGTCATCGTGATCAAGTCCGAAATGAATGACCCCAACATTGCCACCCTGAACCAAATCTGGGAACAGGACGGCATACACGTGGTCATATTTAGCCTGGACCGCCTGCAGTTCAATGTGCTGGAGCACGTCTACGTTCCCAAGCACGTCATTCTCACGGAAGAGGAAACACAAGCGATGATGACCAAATACAACATTGCCCACCCCGACATGCTGCCCAACATTTCACGGTACGACCCGGTTGCAATGGCAATGGGCATGCGTCCAGGGCAAGTGTGCCGAATTGAACGGTTAAGCAAAACCGCAATCAACACCCCGTACTATCGCATCTGCACACAAAAATGATGCAAAACCCTCAAATCCTCAAAAAAATAAATTGCATAGATATAAGCACGAAGCACTCCTATTTTTTGTATTTTTTTGTATTTTTTTGTATTTTTTGTATTTTTTGTATTTTTTTGTATTTTTTGTATTGTATTTGTAATGACCGATGCAAACCCATCATTGACGCAACGCGAGTTGGATGACATTAAAACACAGTTTCACGCCATCATGGAAAACTATCCAAAAGTGTATGCGCAATTCAAAATGACGCCGGACTTGCCGAGCGCAAGAGAAGCGCGCAATAAAATTGATGCCGCGCTCGCATCGCTGCATAACCGCATGTTCATATTTAAGGCGGCCATGGAAAAAAAACAAGACGAAAATGAAGAAACCATGGACCAGCTCGCCAAAAAGGGCGCGCGGTTGAATGCAATACTGGCGCGAAAGACCGCCACCTTGAACAACAAGGATCAAATCATGTCCACCACGCCGCTAACCGCGCGATCCGACACGCGCGTCACGGTGATGGAGCCCTTTATCAGCATGAGCGGGCTGAGCGGGCTGTCAACCCAGTTGCCGGGGTGCTCGTTGAATGCGTCCGGGAATCCAACCAACTGTCCGTGTGTAAAGAGCGGCGAAAAAGTGTGCGCGGAAGCATGCGATAATATGGATGACAAAACCAAAAAGTGTCCACCTTCCATTGCCAATCGTTCATTAGTGGTTGAAGCCGCAACCATGGAAAAAAGGGCGTACATATACGCCGTGTGTCGCATCATTTATCTTCTCATTGGAACCTGCATTATTGGGTATTTCACTTTTAATATGGTCAACGCTCCGGATTCCACCATTTTGTATGACGCACGAGCCAAGGCCGAACAGCTCAAGACAGGTTTAACAAACACAACGAATGACGCGATAAACCGGGTTAGAAATGCGGGCAATGCAAATGCAATAAATGCCGGAATGCAATAAATATGCCGGAATGCAATAAATGCTGGAAACCCAATAAAAAAATATTTGACTAATTCAAACGCGTAAACAATAAACCAAATCATGAAATCGGAAAACGTGACAGCAACCCTGGATGGAAGAAATGAAAACACCATTTACGTAAGGCGTTCATACATGTACGAATTCATCATCCTGTGTGTGATTTCCGTGATCGTGCTCACCATAACAATAAGAAACTTGACATCCGACACGGTAACCGCGGGCGGGTACACGATTTGTTGCATTATTCTTATAATGTTTGTGGTTGCCGTGATAATGTACATTGGCAATTTATTCAATTTAAACAGAGGCGACTTCGGCGGCGTGGGTCTTGGGCTGAGTGGCTCTAATGGCTCTGGCACTGGCTCATATGAAGGTCCGGTCATACGCATTCATTACGTATGAACATATGATTGTAGTTTTTGAACAAATAAAAATATAATGATTATATTAGCACATACAATCATTGTTTTTCCGTTGCATCTACGAAATGGACTCATCCGCCGAAACCGCGGATTTAGTGAATGTTCAACAAAAGATGGCACTCTTGGATCAACTCCTTGCCAATTACGATCAATTGTACAAAACGTACTTGCAGGAAGTGGAAACCGACGTGAACAAGAAATACCAGCGCAAATATCCGTACAGCATAAAAACCGCAAACGAATTTGACAATGTGCTTACACCGACCATCCCGTTTCCCGATAACGGCACCGAAGAAGCGTGTTTCAAATCCTGTGTTGACACCGCGGGTTGCAGGTACGCGCTGTATTCCAACTCCGGTTGCGGCATTGACTGCAACCCAAACAAGTGTTTGCTGTATGGTGAAAACGCGGGCGGCATTGCGCCCGTTGCCGAAGTCCCGTCCACCCTGTCCCAGTGCCCGGCTTCGCCCGGTGAAGTCACCCCATGGTGCAAAAAGTTCAATAACCCGTTCGTGAATACGGTCATTCCCGTATTGGTGTTGCGAAAGGGCAACGCCGATTGGCGCACGTTGGCAGGCCAAATGCCCAAAAGCACCGCCAAACCGGAGGACGCGCCATTGTCCGTGGATTTGACCACAGACGTGCAAACGTGGTTCCCGGATTCGCAGTTTTCAGATGTCAATACTGCACCGGGCAACCAAATCAGTTTGCAGTTCCGCTACTTTGCGGAATACTGGTTGAATGCGTACGGGCTGCAATCCGGAAGCACGCTGGTCATTGCAGGACAAGGCGCCATTGGCACGTATGCGTTTTCGCGATTAACGGGACAAACCGAAAAAAACGGGGTTACGGCAATCCCAAATGAAACACAAAACATGACGGGTTATCGCGGAAAACCGGGCATTTTTTCCATAAACATAACAGGAACCATCGGCGGCGGCACGGTTTGGGGCACGGACACGTACACCGATGATTCCAATATTCGGATGGCCGCCGTGCACGCGGGAGTGGTTCAAAACGGAGAGACTAAAACCGTGCAAATTCAAATGCTGCCGGAACAGGCGTCTTACGCCGGGTCTTCCCGAAATTCCGTTTCCACGTCTTCTTACGGACGGTGGGGGGGGTCTTACAAATTCGTGCCAACCACCACGGGCGAAAGCTACGTGGGGTCGTTCGGAGGGCAAACCATGTTTTGGACCAGCAACAACCCGACATCGGGCGGTGCCGCAGCAGGGGGCCAAACCGCTGCAATGCTGGCATCCAACGTTGCGTCCAAAAAATTCAAATACAATTTCTCCGCCTTTAAAAAACCGGTTTGGGACATTGAACAAAATGTAAACGCCATGATGGGAGAATTGCCGCCACAACTGGCACAGTCGTCCGTTCCCAGCTGGCAGTTCCTCGGGCTGCACGACTCGGCAGCCTCGTGCCAGACTGCGGCAATGAATGACCCGAGTTACGTGTACACCACTGCCACCTATTTCAATGCGTCGTATTCCAACCCCAAAAATGGAAAAAACGTGTTTGCGCGGTCGTGTTACGGCAATGTGGCTGGCGCGCCGGCACCCGTGAATCCAAGCGCGCGCGATACCAACGTGCAAACCATGACGCCGCCATACGGCTACACCAAACTGGGCGGAAAAAATGGGATCACCATTTTAAAAGAAATGTACCAGCTCAATAAACAAATCACGGCACTGACCGATGATTTGAAACTCTCAAACGCTGACGCGACCGCAAAAGCGACTGCGACTGCAAAAGCGACTGCGACCGCAAAAGCGACTGCGACCGCAAAAGCGACTGCGACTGCAAAAGCGACTGCGACTGCAAAAACAAAAGAAGGCTTTCAACAACAATCCAGAACAGCGGGAACAGCAACAGCAACAGCACCAACCAGAAGCGTTGATGAAATTTCAAGGCAACTGAAACAGGATGCAGAAAAACTTAGCAAAACGTTGTCAAAAAATAATTATTTAGATGCAGATTTGGTTCAATCCAACCGACTACTCCTTCAATCACGCGTGAAAATGGGGGTTGGCATTCTTTTAGGCGTACTCATGGCGTATTTGGCATATCGGTTGTTCACATCATCATCATCATCAAAAGGCGACTCGGGAGATGTGAATACTGCAATGGCCGGTGCGATTGGCGCTGGTGCTGGCGCTGCTGCTACTGATTCAGTTACTAGTGATGCCGCTGGTGCTGACATGGACGTGGACGTGGACATGGACACAGGCATGAATGCAGAAGGCACAAACGGGAATTAATTCCGTAATACCGTATTTCCGTAAATGTTTAAAATGCAAAAAATAATATTGCATTTTATTAATAACACTGCAATACAAACAACCCAATGAATTACGCAGCTGTTCCGCAGGTCGCGCGGGATGACAATGTAGACGCACTGGACCAGTCCGAAAAGGAATACAACCGATTGATAAGCCAACACATGACGTATCACAAAATGCTGATGGATGATTTAATGAAACTGTCTACCGAAACGGGTTCATCCAATACTCTCATTCAACAACAGCTCAACCAAACCAACCAAACCAATACCATTCGCGGTCTGGCAAGCACAATCAACAACCTGGATTCAACCAACCAACATTTGATGACTTCGGCATCGGGATTCAAAGCAGACACCAGCAACAAGGCCCAAAAAGTGTCTCGCTATCAAAATTTTATAACCGAAAACACATCCAAACTCAATGAATATATTAACGCATATCAAGACCTGGTCAATGACGAGAAGAATACCACCAAAGAAGGATTTGCCGCCCCCGCCGCCCCCGCCACCACCACCACCACCGCCACCACCGCCACCACCGCCACCACCGCCACCACC
>Ga0209770_10000178_pt1 | contig 37823 bp, 44 predicted proteins | sample LauGreSu1BDMLBDD_2_FD_187572 | JGI IMG/M metagenome (GOLD analysis project Ga0209770, IMG submission 187572) | Freshwater lake microbial communities from Lake Michigan, USA - Su13.BD.MLB.DD (SPAdes) (version 2) | ecosystem: Environmental > Aquatic > Freshwater > Lake | place: Lake Michigan, USA... | reverse complement strand
TGAATACCATATTGCGTTGTTATAAACAGGATTATCATACAACTCATAAAAACAACACATAACCTGTCCTAATTCGTAGAATTTAGAAAACGCAAATGTAAATGGTGATATTTTTGATAATTTGTTATGTAAATTGCACATAATATTTTTATAATCATTTATAACTGAAATGAATTTTTGATATTTTGTTAGTTTGTTTGCTTTATAACAATAGTATTCCATGAGTTCTACAGTATATGCAATATATATCTTAAAACGATTCAAATATTTATGAATCTTTTGCATATTTGAGTAAAAACGAATACAAACTAATATATTTTGATATATTGAAAATAAATAAAATGCTGATGACAATATTAAATACATCTTTTGTCCCTTATCTACTTCATGAAATTGCGTAAATATTTTGAATATCGCATGATTTGGTATTATTGTTTTAATAATTTCAACATATTGTGTAATATTTAACTCTATATTTTGCATTTTTATAATAATAAATGGTATAATCAGAACAAATATGGGCAAACATAATGATAAAATAGGAGACACAATATTATATAAACTCATTAATTGTAAAAAACTAGAATTATAATTAAGACTTTTTGCAAATTCCCAGTCAATATATAAATATTTTTCGCAAAACCCAGTTTCACCTTTAATTTCATTCCATAACGACATCATATCACTCATTTCAAAATCAAAATCAGTAAAACCATGTTTATTACGAATTGTATTCAATTCTGACGAATTTAACGTTTTTATTAACTTTTGTGTTTGTTTCAAATAACTAACATCCGTCGTATAATAATCTGCTATTTGTGTGATAACTTCGGAAGACGCTTTATTAAATGGTTTAAAAATTTCATAATAAATTGGTTTATCATTTGATGTAGCATCAATTTGTTTAACTAATTCTAATTCAGATACTACATTTTCATTAAGCATTTTAACCTTTTCGTTATAACGAATCGGAACAGTAAAGGCATCATTTACATTATTATAAACCATCCTTGTCATTAATTAAAATAAAATATTATTTTATATTGTATTTTACGAATTTTTCCACATTTACACCTTTTAACATTTCAAATACCAATTTTTATATTAGTCCTAGATTAATCCAAGTTTGGTTCAACCTTTTTATTAAAGGTGGAACTCTGACGGCAACTCTTCAATTTGCGTACAATAATATTGCTCAATATCTTTTAACTTATATACATCTCGTCTAGTAATAAGATTAATCCCAGTTCCTTTTCTTCCCCATCTTCCAGATCTACCAATTCTATGAAGATAATTATGAATATCTCTCGGAATATCAAAATTAATTACAACACCCACTTGTTGAATATCTATACCTCTTGACGTAACATTTGATGAAATTAATACACGAGATGACCCTGACCTAAACCCATTAAATGCCTTTTCTCGTTCATGTTTATCCATATTACTATGAATACAACACACCGGAAATCCATCTTCTTTCATTGCTTCATATAATTCAGTTACTCTCTTAACACTATTCGCGTAAATAATGCATTGAGAAACTGAAATATGTTGATATAAATCTTTAAGGGTATTATATTTTTCCCTATCATCGTTTACTGCAATAAAATATTGCTTAATCCCTTCTAAAGTAAGACTTTCGGCTTTTACACAAATTTTTACAGGATTTATCATAAATTTATTTGTAATTTGAAAAATATGATTTGGCAATGTAGCACTAAATAAAGCTATTTGGACATTCTTATTCAAAAAATTAAATATCTTATAAACTTGCTCTTTAAATCCAGATGATAACATTTCATCTGCTTCGTCCAAAATAACTAGTTTTAATTTGTTTGCATTGATATGACGACGCTTAATCATATCATATATTCTTCCAGGACACCCCACAATAACATGTGGCGGATTTCTTCGCATTTCATCAGCATCTTCATCAATTGATGACCCTCCAACTATTGTTTTAATTCTAATTCCAGTCATCATACATGATAAACTAGTAATAACGCCAGAAATTTGATGTGCTAACTCATGTGTAGGAGCCATAATAAGAATTTGATTTGAATTATCATATACAACAACCTTTGTTAATGCTCCAATTGTGAATGAACCTGTTTTTCCAGTACCAGATTGTGCTTGTGCAATTAAATCAGCCCCTTGCATTATAGGATAAATAGCTTTGCTTTGAATTGGACTGGGTTTTTCAAACCCATACGCATAAATTCCGCGTAATAATTCATTGCTCAATTCTAATTCATCCCAAGAATTAAAAATTTTAATAGGTGTTTCTGGTTCTGTAATATTTTTATTTTCCATATCTAAATTACCCGACATGTTATATTATAATATATATATTGGTTTTAAGTGTATTTATAATAATATAATATAAAAAAATTGATATAAAAATTACACTATATACTAGTTATATAGTTATAATGGCAACTACTTTGAAGTATAATATTAAACAAATTACTGATATCTCTTACAGTGGCTTTCATTTTGAAATTCCCGAAGATACATGTGATATCATTAATTATTTATGTGTACAAGTAGGAAGTAATTGTATTAATTCAACAATATTTACAAAATCACCTCCAACTGAAGCGTCAGCAACAGATGGAGCAAATGAATCATCTGATTTATTTAATAAAACAAATAAGAAAAAGCGTGGAAATAAGGCTATGGAAGTAAGTTCTGAAGAATGGGAAACAATTCGTTCATTTCAACCAACTAAAATTGAAAAAAAAGTCGGGATTGAAAATGATATTAATGAAATTCGTTTATATTTGAATAAACTTACGGATAAGACTTTCTTGGATGTTAGAGAAAAAATTATTAATAAGATTAATTTAGTATGTTCCATTTCTCCAGATCAAGAAAATATAACAAAATTAGGATTAATGATTTATGAAATATGTTCTACTAATAAATTTTATTCAAAAATATTTGTTGATTTATTTGCAGAACTGGCTACAAATTACATGTGGTTAAATGATATTTTCAAAGAAAACTATACAAATATTATGTCTGAATATAGTAACATTGAATATATAGATTCAGATAAAGATTATAATGGGTTTTGCGAGATGAATAAGAAAAATGAACGAAGACGTGCTATTACAGCATTTTATCTAAATTTATCTCTAAATGGGTTTATACCTAAAGAAGGTATAGTTAAATTATTAAAAAATATTTTAACTGAGATTATTTCATATATTAATTGTAGTAATGATAAGAAAAATGAAGTGGATGAATTGACTGAAATTGTCGCTATATTATTCAATAAAGATTTAATTGAAGAGGTTGAAGATGATGCTGTAGAACCAGAAGAATATTATATTGGTGGAATGACATCTATCTTAGAAACTATTACGGGTTTAGCACAAAAAAAGGCAAAGGAACATCCAAGTTTGTCTAATAAGGCGATTTTTAAATATATGGATCTTATTGAAATGTAATATAATATATATTTTTTATTGAAGAATATACAATAAATAATAAATGAAGAAAATTTAGATAAAAATTTGCAATTATGACAGTTTAGACCAAAAATGAAACATTATATTATTTGGATATAATAATGTAATAATGTAAAAATACTAAAATATTAAATCTAACTAATTTATATACAAATGGTAGTATCTAAATTAGACAATACAATAAATTATCCTGAACTAAAACGTGTAGATCCTGAAGATTTAAGTAAAGAAGCAAATCTATATCAAATAGAAATAAAAGACTTAGTTGTAATTGTAGCAATAGGAAGTGCAAAAAATACATTTGCAGATAAAAATATAATATATTTTCCGATTTATTTGGTGAAACATAATAATAAAGTAATACAAATAGGAGTTTATGAAATTCCGTCAAGCAACTTAGTTGACTATATAGACTATGATTCGACATTGAATGTTGAAAGACTGAATGAACCATTAATTTATACATTTGCTACAAAAGATATGATTGAAAAACTTAGAAAGGTGCCTATAGAAGAAATAATAAAAGAAGAGGTAATAAAAGAAGACGTAAAAAAGGATATAAAAAAAGTAAAAATGGTAGAAAGTGAAATACTTATTCCACAAATCCGCAAGGATATTTTTACAGCAAGAATTGGCGCAAATATTCCAGAATCATTAAAACAAGAAACAGAAAAAATGGCAAAAGATGCTAGACAAAAATATCATGAAGGAACTCAAGATAATTGGGTTCAAAAATTTATGAAAAACAAAAACTATTCAATAACAGATAATGAGGGAGGCGGGGACTGTTTTTTTGCTACAATAAGAGACTCTTTTCAAACAATAGGTCAAGATACAACTGTAAATAAATTACGTAGTAAAGTATCAGATGATATCAGTCAAGAATTTTATAATGATTATAGAGAACGATATGATATGTTTATGAAAGAAATGAATGAAACTCGTGCTGAGTCGATTGTTACAAAAAAAGAATATGATGAATTAAAATTAAAGTTATCATCTACAATAGATAGAGAACAACAACTTATTATTAGAGATGCAGCATTAAAGGTAAAATCAAAGTTTGATATATTAAAAAGAGAGCATGATTTTGCTAAAGAAAATATTTCTGATGTTTTATTTATGAAAGACATTAAATCATTAGCAGACATGAGAAAATATATACGCACTTGTGAATTTTGGGCAGATGCTAGAACTATCAATATTATGGAAAAATTATTAAATATAAAATTTATAATTTTGTCTAGTAAAAGATATAATAGTGGTGATTTGGATGGTGTATTACAATGCGGTGTTGATGTAGACCCGTTAATTATTAGTAGAGATGAATTTACACCGGAGTTTTATATAATAATTGAACATACTGGAGATCATTATAAATTAATAGGTTATAAAGGTAAAAAAATATTTAATTTTAAAGAATTGCCATATGATATGAAGCGAATGATTGTAGATAAATGTATGGAACGAGATTCTGGAGTGTTTGCTTTTATTCCAGAGTTTCGCAAGTTTAAAATTGATTTAGGGTTGGATTCATCAAAGCGAGAAATATTTGACGATTTAGGAGAAGCTAAAATAATGAATTTATATGATGATCATATTGTGTTTATGTTTTATTCAAAATCGGCGGATGAACCAAAACCTGGTAAAGGTTCCGGTGAAAAAATTCCGTTGAATGCCATTCCTGAATTTGTTAGTTTGGCGAGTATTCCTAAATGGAGAAAAAAACTATCTAATTTTTGGATACAGCCATTTTCATTTGATAATCATCGTTGGGCATCTGTTGAACATTATTATCAAGCTTCTAAATTTAAAAAAAATAATCCTGAATTTTATTTATCATTTAGTTTAGATTCTGGGACAGAGTTATCTCAAAATCCGGAAATGGCGAAGGGTGCTGGAGGTAAAACTGGTAAATATCAAGGCACATTAATTAGACCAAAAACAGTAACCATAGATCCAGATTTCTTTGGTGAAAGGGCTGATAAAGAAATGTATAGTGCTCAAGAGGCAAAATTTACTCAAAATGAAGATTTAAAAAATTTATTGTTAGAAACTAAAAATGCAAAATTAACACATCATGTTAGGGGGAAAGAACCTGAAACTTATGATGGTTTAATGGTAATACGTAATAAAATAAAACATGGAGAGCTATAATCAATAATAATATTGGTAAATAAAATAATAAAAGTTTAGTATAATATATAATTTATGAAAATAACAAAAGAAAGCAACAAATTGATTTCTTTTTTTCTAGAACATAATTGTTTGCTTCCATTAAAACAAACAAGTAAAACAGATTTAATAATAAAACTGTTGTATTATGATATCAAATATGGTGTTAGTTACATAAAAGACTTAAAGTCAAAATTGGGTGATTCATTTTATGATTTAAAAACAGATAAAATATTGAACGTACGTCAAATACCACGACCAGCAACATTTCCTCCAAATGCTTTTCCTAGAGAAGTAATAAAATATATAGATGAGAGTATGTTTGGTTCATTAACATATAAATTTAATATCTTTAATAGAAATATTAATATAATTTTTGTAACAGAAGATGAACCTGATGAAAAATTAATATATAAATATAATAATTATGTGAATTATATGTTAGTTTGGTTATATATAGCTGATAAATATTCATCAAATAAGTGTGCTAGTAACTTAAAAATATTTGTTTATCATACATCTTTATTAAAAAATCTACCAAGTTCAAATATGGAGATATTAAATGAAAATAATGTGAATACCGCATTTACTAGAACATGTCCAGTTGATTCTGAGATAATTGTATTTAGAAAAGAGGAATGGTTTAAAGTATTTATACATGAGACATTTCATAATTTTAATTTGGATTTTTCAGATATGAATTTGGTGGAATGTAATGGAAAAATTCTAAAATTGTTTCCAGTAATTTCAGATGTAAATTTGTTTGAAGCATATACGGAATGTTGGGCACGAATGATGAATTCTTTATTTTGCAGTTTCATAAATATTAAAAATAAAAACGACATTGATGATTTTTTAACTAACAGTGAATTTTTTATAAACTTTGAGAGAATATTTGCTTTTTTTCAAATGGTAAAAGTATTAGATTTTATGGATTTGAGTTATACTGATTTATATGCAAAGACGAATAATGCTGAAAATATAAGAAAAATGATGTATAAGGAAGATACAAATGTATTATCGTATTATATAATAACATTAATATTATTAAATAATTATCAAGATTTTTTATTATGGTGTGATACAAATAATTCGTCTATTTTAAATTTTAAAAAAACATCAAAAAATTTAGATAGTTTTTGTAGATTTATAGAAAAAAAATATAAAACAAAAAATATGTTAGATGGTGTAGAATGTACAGAACAATTATTAACTCGTGTAAAAAAATCTACTATAAAACAAAAGGATATGATATATTTGTTGAAAAATTTACGAATGACCTTATGTGAAATTGGCTAATTCATTATCATTATTCCATTGGAAATATATTTTATCTAATAAAACAATGGATACAACATAGAAAACGACCTACTATGTTTTGTAAAAACATTCATATCACAAGATGAGTGATAGAACCAAAGTTATAAATGCAGAAAGAAAATATTAAGGAAATGAGATTTTAATTTATTTTTTGTCTTATTTTTCTTTTCGGTAGGTGTAATAATTATATAAGTAATAAAATTGCATTTAATAAATTTTTGTTAGTATATATATTATATTTAATATGTGTTGGAATAAAGATGTTTCATTAAACACATTTCTATTTAGTGGTTTTGTGTTATTATTGGTTATGTATAATAACGCATATACACAATATAAAATACAAGATCTAAATAGTGTCTGGGTTTATTTATTTTTTATGTCATTTATCTTGATGCAATTAATTGAATATTTTATATGGAATAATATAAATAATCCAGTAAAAAATAGTTTGTTTACGACTTTAGCATTATTGTTATTGTTAGTTCAACCTATAACAACTAACATGTTAATATCAAATATGTTTATTCAAAGAACTATGTTAACAGTGTATTTATTATGTGCGATGCCATTGTTCTTGTTTACTATGATAAAAAAAGATATACATTCGTGCGTTAGTTCTAAAGGACATTTACAATGGAATATGATGTTAGATTATGGTAAGTCAATAAATTTAGCATTAGTGATATTATGGAACATATTTTTCTTATTTCCGTTATTTTATGAAGGAAACACGTTTGGTTTTTTATTTGGGATAATAACATTGTTAATAATGACATATAAATATTATAAAGATGGTTCAGTAGGTTCAATGTGGTGTTGGGTAGTAAATTTAATAATGATTTATTATGCAGGATACTTGTTGATTTATTTGCCTTTTTATAAGTAACCAAATATATATTTGAAATAACTCTTTACACCTTTGGACATTTTGTCTCATTTTTCTTTTCGGTAGGTGTAATGTTTTGTAAAACAATATAATCATTAATTCATATAGAATATATAATGTCTATTGGTAATAGAATACACTACATATTACAGAGAAAAAATTGATGAATTTGTTGATGAACTTTGCCGAAACTAAAATAAATTTTATTTATGGTGGGCAAACTTATTGTGATGTTGAATTAAGAAAAAAAAGAACATATCATACAAAATACTAAATTTATAAAAAATGAATATTTATGAAATCCCAAACTGCTATACAAAAAGTTCAAATAAATCTCAATATGTTGAAAATTAATAAATTAGACCAAAATTTTTCTACTAAATGTATAAACGATAGAAATGAAGATGGAACGATAGCACAACGAGGAAGGCTGGTGAAAAAAATTCAAATGTCGTTCATAAGTTTTATATTATGTATAAATAATTATTTATATTTTTAGTTTATTTTCAGGTCATAATATGTATCATTGGTTTCTAGTAAGATTGATACTTGCACTTGCTTACCTAATTGTAAATGGTCTTGTAAGATTTGTTGTTTTTCTTGATTTTTACGGTATGATTTTTTTGATAAATTCATATTTTGTTGACCACATACATATCCCTCTTTTAATACTCCATTTTTCGTAAATTGCACATAAACTCCCATATTTAATGGCCCATAACCAATAATAGTTCCTGTATATTTTTCGCACATTTTCGCTTGTTGTTTGATAAATTATGTCTTTCATTTTAATTTTAAAATTTATTTAAATTTTTTTTATTTTAGCTGGTAAATGGCGTTTACTAAAAATTTATAAATGAGGTCATAACTCATTTACTTGTTAATTATAACTTTTATAAAAAATAAAATTTTTTCCAAAAATGTTCTAGAAGACATATCAAAACACACACCAGAAGATATATTAATTAATCTCTAATAAGACATTTTTACACCCTTGAAGATTTAAAATGGGGGCAAAACCAACTTAAGGATATATAAATATATAAAAATAAATGGACAACAAACGAATGCAACTTGTGAATGATATAAAACAATCATTAGTTGAATTAAATCACATTATTTTGGAATCATATATAAATGAAAATTGTTATAGTATAGATTATAAAATTTTGACTGATAAAAACAATGTAATTTTATCAGTTAAAATGTTCTATGAAAATGGTAACAGTTTATTTGATGAACTTTTAATTTATGATTATAATGAAAATAATTTATTGGTTGAAATTCTATTAAATGAAAAACAGTCTTCAAAAGAAATATATGAAATATTTTTGTCCCATTTTAAATCTTCAAAGGTGTAAATTCTTTTTTTCTTTCTTCTTTATTTGAATGTTGCGTTAGACAATGAACTTTCATACAAGTTAAATTCTTTGTGGTATATTCACAATGTAATAATTTCAACAAATAATCAGGAACGTCTTCAAAAATTGAATTACATTTGGATTGCTAGATAATGCAAACCAATCAACTTTATCAAAGTTTTGTTCTAAAATATGAATTACATTTGGATTTCTAGATAACATATCCCATTCAACTTTATCTAAATTTTTTTCTAATAATTCAATTGCGTTTGGATTGCTAGATAACCAAGCCCAATTAATTTTATCAGTATGTTCTGAAAACGGATATCGTGCTTGCATTTCTATATTTACCTAATGTGGAATCAAATAAAAACATTTCAATTTTTTTTATAATATAATATAATATAATATAATATGGATATAGATTCATGTGATATTTGCGGAAGAAAATGTGATGGAGTTCATAGTAATAAAATAATTAGTAAAGAAAAAGAAATACAACAAATTACAAAAATACTTGAAAGTTATGATGAAAAAATGGTTGATGAAATCGTAAAGCGAATCTATGAAAATCGGCGTTTGAAATGTGAAAAGATGTAAATGCTTTTTGCATATATATTATTTATTCCAGTTTCTATGTTGCCAGCAAAATTCACCTAATTTATAACACACCTTACCACATTTTATATCATTTTTTTCTACTGGACAAACATATTTATATGAACCATTTCCTATAGACTTTTTATTTGATGTCCATGCTATACTTGCTTCATCAAAATCTATACACACATCATATACCGGTGTTGACTTTTGTTTTATTTTACTTATTGTTTCCATTTTTAACTTTTATATTTTATACAAACTAACAAAAAGTAATTCAATTTTTTTTCAAAGTTGAACAAACTTGTCAAATTACCACATAACGGAATAGCCATTAAAGAAAAAATTGACATTTTTAATGCAATAATATAAATGATAAATACAGTAAACAATAACAAATGGGAATTCGCAATTTAAACCGATTTTTAAGAGACAATTGTCCTGAATCTATCAAATGCATTAACATGACTGAATTATCAGGCAAAAAAATTGCTGTAGATATTAGTATTTATTTGTATAAATATGAAGCTGAAAATGCTTTATTGGAAAATATGTATTTAATGTTGTCTATTTTCAGTCATTATAATATTATTCCAATATTTATATTTGACGGTAAACCACCACCAGAAAAAAAAGATTTACTTCAAAAGAGAAAAGAAGATAAAGAACTCTTTCAACTAGAATATAATAAATTAAAAGAAGAGCTGGAATCAAAAGTTAAAACAGATGATGTATATGATATTATTGTTGCTATGGACCAACTAAAAACACAAATTGTTCAAATGAATAAAGATAAAATAGAAAAAGTAAAAACACTTATTAGAGCTTATGGAGCTACATACTATGATGCCCCTGGAGAAGCCGATGAATTATGTGCATTGCTTGTAATTAAAAAGAAAGTTTGGGCATGTTTAAGTGAAGACATGGATTTGTTTGTGTATGGTTGTACACGAGTATTAAGATATTTCAGTTTAATAGGACACACAGTTGTGTTATATTATACTAAGGGAATTTATGAAGAACTTAAAATGACACAACAAGAATTCAGAGATGTCTGTATATTGTCTGGAACAGATTATAATATAAATGCAAATGGGAACAATTCTTATGTAAACTTGGAATTAACAATTAAGCATTTTAAGAAATACAAAGATGTTCAAAATAAATTTACTGGTGCTTTTTATGATTGGCTATTAGAAAATACTGATTATATTAATGATATTCAAATTTTAAATAAGATAAATGATATGTTTAATTTAACTTGTAATCGTGAAAAATTAGAAATATTCAATAAAATAAAAATTATGAATGGTAATATTAACCAAGATGCTATAGAAAATATAATGAAAGAAGAAGATTTTATATTTGTCCACATTTAACAAAGGTGGAACCAAAGGTTTTTTATCCACATTTAAGTTCAGTGGGAGTTCGGGGCTCCATCCAACTAATGTAAATATGCTTCACCAATTATTTCATTCGACATTTCATCTTCATTTTTTCTCATTGTAACTAACATAGTATTAATTTCATCATCATTTTCTACACTCGTAAAATTATAATCATCATACAAGTCTCCCAATAATGCGTTTAATTCGCCATCAGCATTGACTATCCAATAAGATGGATACTTATATGTTTTTGTCTCTGGTTCTGTCATAATGCATCTAAAACAAACCATCAAATACTTCCTATATTTGTCTAAATTTTGAACAAAACCTCTCAATAAATTTCGGGCAACATAGTCCGGCCTGCCGGCATTATCACCCTCCCATTTATAGTTCGCCTTATAAAACCGCAATTTTGTTTGTTGCTCTTTAATTAACGTCGAAAATGTATCATAATCCTTTGAAAAAAATGCTCGCTTAGTATCTTCCATATTATATAGTGTTTTATATGAAATTACGTCTTCATTAACAAAAACAAAATCATCATCATCTTCTTTTAACGCATTTGTTTGCGTAGACACATTTGCTGTAATTTTATCTACCTTTTCTTCTGGTTTCTGTTGTTGTGGTCTATTATTTTTAGAAATTTCCTTCAAATAATTATTATAATCCTTAACTAACATTAATTCTGTTTCAGGGTCTATATTATCAATTCTAAGTTTAGTAAATGGTATAGACTTATTCTTAAATGATGTTTCCATACCTTCATTTTGTTTTTTTAAATTAGCGATTTGTTTTGTTACGTCAGCCATTTGTTTTGTTACGTCATCCATTTAATAAGTTTGTTAGTTTGTCTTTATTATGTTTTACTATAATCATTGTTATTATAATAAGTTAAATAAATCTCAAATAAGTATAATATAATGCAAATCACAAATAACGATTTACATACTAATCAATATAATTATGAAATTTTGAAAGCTAATATCTATGTTGTTAGTTTGATTGATATTATAAAGACACAGAAACTAACAGCCGAGTTTTGTGTCAAATATATTCTAAATCCAGACTTTCAGTTTACAGAAGAAGAACAACAAATAGATATACATATGGTGAAAAAATATCAAACGCATTTAACTGAGGATGATTTTATAAAAGCCAAATTAAATAAACGTGTTGATAGTTTTGATGATTTTGATACATTTATAAACTAACAAATTTTTACTATATTATTCGACAAAAAAATTGAAATAAATTATTCGACAATGCTATCAATTAACTAATAACTAATAAGTATTAAAAATGTCAGGAGAACCTACGAATGAAGATGCTAAAATTATTGTTGGAAATTTTTGTGATGTTTGTTGTCAGAATAAACTAAATTATATCGTTAAATACGAGTTAACTAATGATGAAATGAGAGATTTGAAAAAATATAGTAATATTAAGTTTGCTAAAATGTGAATGTAGAGCGTATATTTGAGGTACCAAAATTGACGGCATTATGATTCTATTTTTTTGGTCGTTGTAATAATTTTTGTTGTAGTTTTTGTTATAGTTTTTGTTGTAGTTTTTGTGGCAGGCGTTTTATTCATTTCTCGTTTAGCTGCATTTGCCGCTGCTAACATATAGCCTGCTGCTTTTTGTCTTAATTCTGCTGATGATTTTGGCATATTGCTTAATTATGATTTTTAAAGTTACATAATAATTTATTTCAATTTTTTATTATAATTTACAACCAAACAACAAATACATTCGTCAACACATAATATTCAATTACTTTTATCGAGCTTATTAGATTAAATTATATATTTTTACAATAAATAAAATATATATAAAATATATGATAGTAAAAAAAGAAAAGAAAGGAAATATAACAATTTATTACGTCAAAAAAGATTATGCTGATGATAAATTATCAAAAATAATGGATAAAAAATTAAAGCGTAAAGATATAAAAGATATAATTAATGAGGATGCCGATGTTTATACAGAAGATGGAAAATTATTGTTGCGTTTTAGAAAAAATAAATTAAATTCTGAAAATATAACATCTTTTCACGATAATGTAATAGAGTTTGCTATGAATGCTACAACTAATCGTGGTTCAGCATCGAGCAGTAAAAAAAAGAGTGTTTATTTTAACCCTAAAATTATGACTAACATTTTGGGATATTTTGATAAACTATCACCTATTCAAAAATTTCAATTCAAACAACAAGGAAAACCATTGCCAAAAATAACAGTTAGAGAAACCAGATTTATGAGAGACTATCCTGAAAAATTTAAAAAACTTTTACCTTTAATAAAAGAAATTGACAAATATTATGAAGAATATGTTCCAGAAAATTACGGCTTTCAAAAAAAGAAAGCAAATCAAACTCCGTTTCGTATAGCAAATACCGCTTTTACAACAATAACGACTAATGTTAATTTTCAAACTGCTGTTCATACTGATAAAGGCGATGATGCTGAAGGTTTTGGCAATTTAGCTGTAATTGAAGACGGCAAATATAAAGGTGGTGAAACGTGTTTTCCACAATATGGAATTGGTGTAGATGTTAGAACGCGTGATATTATTTATATGGATGTTCATCAAGCTCACGGAAATTTACCAATTGAACCAAAAACAAAAGATGCCAAACGTTTGTCAATAGTCTGTTATTTGCGTAAAAATATATGGAACCAAACAAAAGGCAAAACTAAAAAATTTATGGAAAGACATAACAAAACTATGAAAAAAATAAGAAAAAAATAAACACAATATTTATTATATAATGATAATATATGATGAATAAAGATTATGTAATATGCATACCAAGTTATAAAAGAGCCGTTGTTTGTCAAGAGAAAACATTATCTACATTACATAAAAATAAAATAGACTCACAAAAAATATTTGTATATGTAGCAAATAAAGAAGATTATGATTTATATAAAGACACTTTAGATTCAAAATTATATAATAAATTAATCATTGGTAAGAAAGGATTAGTTCCTCAACGCCAGTTTATCATTGAACAATGGCCTAACAATAAACATATTGTTTTTTTTGACGATGATGTGGAAAGCATAGATTTATCGCTATCTCCTAGATTTAAAGGTCATAATTTAGATTATTTTATCAAAGAAGCATTTGATGAATGCAAGAAAAATAATTCATATATATGGGGTGTGTATGCCGTGTTTAATCCTTTTTTCCGTAAACCTAGACCAGAAATGACTACTAATTTGAATTATATTGTGGGTGCTTTTTATGGAATAATTAACAGACCATCTTCTAAAGCAATACAACTAACAATAACAAAAGAAAATGGACAAAAAGAGGACGTTGAAAGGACATTGAAATATTTTATAAATGATGGAATAGTATTGCGTTTTAACAAAATAGGATTCACTACTAAATATTATGGAAAAGAGGGTGGTTTAGGTAGATTTGAAGATAGAATAAAACCTATGAAAGAAGCATGCAAAAAATTACAAGATAAATATTCAGATTATGGTCATACAAAAGTGAGAAGTAATGGTATGGCCGAGTTCATACTAAAAAAAATTCCTGCTACTAGCAATGCACACAACACTAGCAATGCAAAAACGCGCAAACAAAGGAAACATAAAAAGACAAAAACAGCTAAAAAAAGATAACTTTATATAAGTATTTGATTATTCAATATTAAATTAATAATTTTTTTGTATTAATTTAAAAAATTACATTTTTTATTATTAAAACATTTAAGCCGTAGTAGAAGTGGCAGTCACAGACTTTTCAGCCTTAGAAAAGTGAGGAGACATATATCGTTGGAGATTGAAATAAGTGAGCTCATCAGTCTTCTTGAGCTTCAAGAGAGAAGCGAGCTTTGCATCAGGAATAATCTTGCGACCATTCTCCTTGTCTTGTAGGTTATGAGCACGAATGTAAGTGTTAATTTCACGAGTTACATCAGTGCGAGCCATTTCAGTTCCAACAGGCTTTTCAAGGAACTTTGCAAGTTCATCAGAAATCTTGGTTGGCTTAACAAACCCAGAAGGTTGACGGTTTCCGGACTTGCGCTTACGCTTTGCTTGAGACTTTTGAGCAGTCTTAATCTCACGAGTCCACTTCTTCTCAAGTGTTCTATATTCCGTCTTCAATGAGGCAATAAGATAACCAAGTTGGTTAAGCTTGGACAGAAATTCAGTAGTTTGAGCTGATAGTTCAACTACATCAATTTCAACAACAGGAGCTACAACTTCAGAAGGAGTTGCAACAGGAGCTGGAGCTGGGGCGGGAGCAGGAAGTGCTTCAACCTTAGGAGCCTTAGGCTTCGATTCCTTCTTAGGCTTTACAACCTGTTCAACCGGGGTATTAACAGCGGGAGTAGTCTCAGTGACTTCAGTCTTAGATTTGCTTTGTCTTGGCATTCTATTATACTATACTATATATAAATCTTTTTAAATTGTTTTTTGCATTATATATATTATTTGTTATTGTATATGGTCTAAAGTATTTCATATCTCCTGTTATTTTAAATAAATTAATTATAAATATCTTCCTACTTACATATAGCAGGCAGCTTGATATAACCAAGGCAATGATGTAGCTGCAGCATGATTCACTAAAGTAATTGCAGCAAGAATATAATACGCACCTAAACATTTATTATCTTTATCTGCACTAGAATTTATAAACCGTTCCATAATGCCTAAACATATTTTACGAATTTCATCTGTATCATCTATTACATTGAGAATTCTATAATTAGGTACGCCTTGAAATGGATTCCCATATGGAGGACAAATCATTCTTTTCATTTCGGTTGTTAATCTTGCTCTAGAATTCCATATATCAGCCAATTCTGTTATAAAAATTCTTAATTTGCGTATATTTAACGTTAAAAACCATTGTGTATCTGTATAGTTTCCTAAAGCATCCATATTTTGAAATAAAGTTATTGCTCTTAATTCAATTGCCTTTTTATCAGTTATATCTTTGGTTACATCATCTATTTCTGTTATTATATTTATTTTTAATACTCTGCTTAGTCTCAATAAAGATCTAAAATTTTCAATAATTTTTGATGATATTGGTTTTTTATTAAATGGATTATTTACTAATCCATTACATTTATAAATTAAATTATACAACGATAATATATCAAAACCATATATAAATCCATCCTCATCTCTAAAGCTAAAAAATTGTTCATTTGGTATATTTGTTAGTTCATCCATTGATAAAAAGTCAAAATTATTAGTACATAATAATCTATTTTTATAAGCAGGACCATGTATATTATTATATTTCCGTTGCAAACATCCTCTTATTATTTTTTGAATCTTAATTGCTAAATTCGATAAATATAAATATGCAAATAATCTTGTAGTTAATTGTTGCTTATTTCCTGTTAGTTTTAATTTATATTCCTTTGAACATTGTTTTAACTGTTTTATATTATAATTATAATTCAGTAAAACATTATAATCACTAAATTTAGGAATAATGTCTATTTCGCCAATTATTTTTTCTAATTTATTTGAAACTTGTATATTTTTAGACACTTTATCCTCTAAAAACATGGCATAATCAGTGATGGACTTACCTGTATATATATTTACGGACATATATTATATATATAGGAAATGTTTTTGTATTATTTTTATTTAATATATTAAATGTTATTGTATTTACACGTAATAGATAAGCTTTTAAACTAATTTTATATTTAAAAAAAATTGATTTAAAGATACAACACGTATATAGAGTATATCTACAGAATGGCAGACTCTATTGTTGACGGCACTAATATCGATGTTAATGTGTTTCAAATTTCAGACCCCAAACCACATGCAAGTGGAGCAAAGGTTAGCAATCTGATTAATAAAAATTTTAAGGAATCTTTGACTATTTCTACTCCACTTATGCTAACTTGGGGAGCTCAAGAAGGCAAGGACACTGCTGGTAATCCAACTGGAAAGTGGTCTATGTCTTTGCAATTTCCTACTGCTGAATATTCTAATCCAGATACTGAAGCATTCTTGAAATCAATGCGTGATACTGATGCGGCTATTAAAAAGGTTGCTTTTGATAATTCTCTAAAGTGGTTTGGAAAGGAAATTAAGAGTGAAGAGACTGTTAATGACAAGTTTAATGAAATGTTAAAGCATCCTAAGAAGGAAAAGGGAGGTGTTATTCCTGATACTTCTAGACCACCTACTCTAAATATTAAGATTCCTCAATGGAAGGGCGTTTGGAAGCCTGAAATTTACGATGAAGATGGTGAACCACTATATATTAATGGAAAAGTGAATTCACATTTGTCTCCATTAGAATTTTTGAAGCCTAAGACTCATGTAATTTGTTTGTTGCAATGTGGCGGTCTATGGTTTGTGAATGGTAAGGTATCTATTACTTGGAATTTGATGCAAGCTATTATTCAAAAGCCTAAGGCTACAATTGGTGGCAGTTGTTTCTTAAAGCCCAAGGATTCTGATAGGGAGAGATTGAAGTCTCTACCACCTCCTGAAGATGATATTGACCCTAATGGTGTCCCTACTACAGTTGTAGAAGATTCGGATGATGAACGCGAAGCTATTGAATCAGTTGTAGCAAGATGTACAGTCAGTCATGCACCTACACCTGTACCTGCACCTGTACATGCACCTGCGCCTGTTGATGAACAAAATCCAGTTACTGAAGAAGTTAAACCAAAGAAGAAGATTGTTCGTAAGAAGGCCGAATAGAAAAATGTAATAGTAATTTAATGCAAATAAATAATAAATAACTCTCTTTTTTAATCTTGTATTGTCTACAAAATTAAAATACTTATATTAATTTTATTTTAAAAATAATGTCTGATTTATTACTAATATTATAAATATCGTTTTCTGAAATATATGCAATGCCTTGATTTTTAAATTTATATAATTGTTCCTCTTTTATGTGTAATTTTTCTAATGGAATAGAAAACCATTTGTCTCCAATTGACAAACTAACAAATTTATTATTAGTTATTAAATATGGTAAATCATTTTTAATATTTATACATATTTCACAATATATATTATTATTTTCATCAATATTTATGTTAGTTGGTAATTTAGGTTGACATAATACGATAATTTCTGTTCCATCATCGGCATCGAAATACAATTCATTATGCCATAATGGAACTAAATATAATTTATTATCAACATATAATTTGTAAATATTGTGTTCTATAATATCATTCAAAAGTGGTTTCAATATAAAAACTCTATCATTTTTATATTTGTCTTTTATGATTGAACTAACAAGTTCTAATGTATCATTGCTAATATACAATATGTCTTTGTATTTGTATAATAATTGATATAATTCTATTGCTTTTTGTTTATCTAATTTCTCAAATTTTTTTGTCAAATATGTTAAAGATATTGCTTCATATCCTAATGATATTTCCTTTACGATATCCAATAATAATTCATTATAAGTTCCTTTTACTAAAGAGGAAATGAAGTTACTTAAAATATCTATATAATTTTTTGACTCTTTAGAATCAGTTGAACTAACAAAATCATCAAAAGCATTTGATTTATCATCTAGTTCGTCATTAATAATACGTAATTCTTTTTGTAAAAAATTATATGATTCATTTATCTTTTGAAATTTTGTTGTTGAATAATTATCATTATTTTTATCAGGATGCCACTTTAATGCCATTTTGCGATATTGTTTTTTTATATATTCTTTGTCTAATTTTGTTAGTTCAACTTCATCTAATGATATATCTAATTCTTGTAAAGCAGATTGTAAATCCATTAAATGTAATTATATTATAATCTTTATATACAAAATAATTATTTGTTATTTATTTTTGATAATAAATTTTTGTGTTTCTTTAAGTTGGAATTTAGATAAATTCGGTGTAAATGTCTAAAGGTGTAAAAGGTGTAAAACTACTTGAAGAACCGCCTTCTATCTAAAACCCATGAATTATACGTGTCAAATAAAATAAATAACTTTCCAGATGATAAATCGGTCTATAATTATTATTATAATACTTCAAAAACTTATATGTTTTTAATAATACATCAGACATATTATTTGTTTTTATTTTTTTTGATTTTATCAACTCTGTTAGTATATACCATAAACAATCTGTTATATCTAAATTATAAATAAATATATCATACAATAAATCACGAAATTTTAAGAATTTTAATTCATTTATATCTATCATTTCTTTCAATATTTTATCGCAAATTATTTTATGAGGCTTCATTAAATCATATATACATGTATGTAAATTTTTTATATTCACAATATTCTCGACTTTCAAATCATTAGGAACCTTTTTTCTTGTACATTTTGAATAAGATATCTTACTTGGTCTTGCCATATGTATTATTTCACAACAATTTAATATCGCATCTGGAATAAAACTTATTTCCTCTGTTAATAATATAAATTTTATAATTATCGTTGACGTATTATTATCTTGCATATAACTATAAAAATTTTCTAACAATTCGCTATGTATATTATGAAAATCTTTACACACTATTATGCCTATTTTGTTAGTTTTTGCTGATAAAGCATCCACTATTTGTTGATATATATCATGCCATAATAATTTTGAATTGCAACCCAATAATGACATATCTATCTCATAATGAATGTCACTTATTTTAAAAAAATACTGTTTTTTATCATACATTAAACTCATTTTTTTTTCATATTTTAAATCTGTTTGACTATAACGTTTTATAGCATACAACAATTGACTATATTTACCTACACCTGATGGTCCATAAAAAATTAAATTACACATATTTTCCAATTTATTCGGAAAACGAGAATAATATTTTTCTATCTTTGGATGTAAATTAAAATTTTTCACTTCATTTACATATTCTTCAAAATGAGATTCCAAAAATTTCATTATATATACACATTAATACATTTTCTTTATTTTGTAATTTATAAAAACTATATTAAAAACATATTACTAAACTAACAAAGGGAAATGCTTTCTGTTTGTAAACTGGTAACAACCATAGAACAATATCATGAAGACAATGTATATTTTTTAGAACCTATCAAAAATAATATTATGAATAATAGCAATTTCATTCGAATAATTTATTCTACATCACTTTTTATTTTAAACGGAATATATATATATATTCAATTAAATCACACATCTGTTGATAAATATTATAACAAATATAAATGTTCATTTGATGTTTCTCAATATAAAGTTCTTATTGAGAAACTAAAAACCCTTGAAGAAGGCCTTATCAAAAAAGTATCTATTAATGGAAAAATACCACAATTCAAAATATACGAACAACTTAAAAATGGACATATTAAAGTCTTTTCAGAAACTACTAACAAAAACGGAAACTATTTTGTGCTTAAAATTGCAGGAATATGGGAAACAGAGACTAATTATGGACTTACTTATAAATTTTTACTTATGTAATATTATATGTTGTTAGTTATATTAGTTAACCTTGTGTCGAATAAAAATATAATATTACACCAACGGTTAATGTTGATAATAAATTAATAACACTTAATAATGTCAATAATGAAAATGTAGTTCTAGTAAATAGAGAACTATTTGTATCTTCAGGTGTTTTACTATACATGTTGTTAAATACAATTATTATTTGTGTAAATAAAAATATTACTGATATTAATGAAAAAGTCGAATAATATCCAGATATGTGTCCAGATGAGATATTATCAAAAAACTTATATAAATAGTATATTATAAAACATGTTATTGTTAAAATCATCATAAATGGAAACATATCTAAAAAAGAAATACGTGTAAAAAATAAACATACTAATACTACAAATAACATTCCTACAAATAACCCAATATATCCACCAATTAATGCTGATAATCCATTTTTATCCGTCATATTTGTAGTAATAATTATTATGACACATGATGCGAACACAATTGCTAAAAGTATATTCATAATTTGTTTAAGTTCTAAATTGGCAAACATAATTAATATATCACTATATAATTATATTATTATTCTATTATTATCAAATGTTAGTTTCGAACTTATTTTTTAAATCATCTATTTCTTTTTGCATTTGTTGTATCTTACAAACTAACAAAGGGACTAATTCTAAATAATCAATCCCTTTAATACTAGAATATGTTTTGTCTGGTTTAATATTTACCAGTTCAGGATATTCATTTTCAAATTCATCGGCAACAAATCCATAATGTGTTGTATTATCTATATCATCTATAAATTCAAACGATACTGGGTTTAAATTCATTAGTTTGCATGTTTCTATATTCAGTTTAGTAATATTTTGTTTTAACACAGAATCTGATGGTTTATAAATATTTCCATCTATATATAAATTTCCAGGAATATATAAATCTTTACTTATATTTGTATTAGGGGTTATTACAGGTTTTATTCCATTATTTATATTTGCATATGTTTTTAAATACCATAAATTTGATGGAACACCATATGAAAATTGTTTTATATATGCTGTATTATTTGGTTGTATTCCAGGATAATTTCCACTCATTAATATATTATATTGGCATTAATTTTTTAAATATTTACGAAAATACTTATATAAAAAATTAGTAATATAATATATTAATGAGTAAAAATGTTTTTAATAATCATCCATTAATTAAAAATTCAAATCAATATTTTCTAGAACAAAAATTTGTGTCAATTAGTTCAGAAGATCGTGATATTACTAAATATCCTACTTCATCAGAATTTGAAATGTTACTCCCTCAAGAATATTTAAATGTTGCTTCTGCCCGTTTATATTCATGGTCATTTCCTGCAAATTATGATGTATTTTCATCATCATATTATAATGTTACAATGACATTTAAGATGGATACTTTATATAATCCAGCAGATCATTTTTTTGATAATGCTCTTGCAAAAGGAATATATGCTGCATTAAATTATTACAAACAAAAAGAATTATTAATTGTTATTGAAACAGGGTTTTATAATCCAGACCAAATGGCAACGGAATTAACAAATAAATTTAATGCTACTACTACATCAATAATAAATAGTTTTTTTGATGACCCATCATTATGGAATGGTGTTGATTATACAACTGCTAAACGATTATTTGAACTTTCTGGTGGATATAATAGATTTAAAATTGTGTATAATTCAGTTGCGCAAAAATTATGGTTTGGAAATAATGCGGATCAATTTACTATTAACAATAGTTCATCAATATATTTTAGAGAATTTTTTGTAAACAATTCTTGTTTCAGAAAAAATAAATTACCAGAGTGGGTTAATTGGGGTCTCCCAGCTTATTTAGGTTTTACTAGATGTGATTCCATGGCAACTAATGCGTCTACATATTTAGAAACAAATGCAGATGCTTTTATATCTATAAAAGATGGAAACCCTGTTCCGCGTTTTTTTTATGGTGATGCCGTTCCTGAGTCAGGTGATGATGGATATTGGTTATTGCCAACATTGCCAGGTGCTGAAGTGTATTTTTTAAGAGCTCCATTTAAAATAAGTTTTATGGGGCAAGCATATATTTATATGGAAATAGAAGGATGGAATTGCATTGATGAAACATCTCCTTACAATTTATCTCTTTATACTGCTACAAATAACCAAACAAACGGTATTGTAAATTCTTCTTTTGCTAAAATAGCAGTTCCTACTACACCTATATCTCAATGGTTCGATACAGAAATGGGACCATATAAGTATTGGAACCCTCCGGCCGAAAGAATTAGTAAAATTAAGGTAAAACTAAGATATCATAACGGCGCGCCGGTCGAATTTGGACAATTTGATTATTCATTTATGCTTGAATTAAATATATTAAAACCACAGCAAGAACGCTCATATAGTATCGTTAATGCATACGATTTAGGTCAACAACAATCTTTTGCTAGTAAATATATATAATTATTCAATATTGTATTTGTTCTTTATCCAATTTACAATTAACAGTTTGTCACATTTTTTATAATCGCTATTAAAATCGTTTAATTTGTAAAATTCCGGTTTTTTCATTCGTGGTTTTTTATAAAAGATATAATCGCCGTATTTACCGGTTCGTATGCTTAAATTATTATTTAATTCTCTAACTAATCCTATAGGTTTTTTTGGGTCCAACACTGTATCTTTATCTAGATATCGTATGACATCTATATATTGAATGTCATATATGTTTAGGTGTCCAAATTCTTTTAACGATCTTATTTCATTTCCCCACTGAGCATAAATTCCATATTTTCCATTTTTAACAAACAAATCTTTACCTTTGTATTTACCAATTGCTGCCTTATCTATGGGTGTTATATCTATTATATCTTCCAATTTTATATTAGATGATTGTTTTAAACTTTGTATATCCAAACTCTTTTTAACTGGAATAAAACTAACATCCTTTTTATTTTCAGGATTTGTATATTTTATAACAGGTCCATGTTTTCCGACAATTAATATATGGGCTTCATCAATTTCTAAACTAAATTTTGTTAGTTCAGGACTTTTATCAATTGCATTATTCAGGTTATTGTAACATTTTTCACATAGTTTATACCATTCCATGTTGTTATTAGCAATTTTATCTAGTTCATCTTCCATTTCTTTTGTATAATCATAATTAAAAAACATATCGAATTTTTCAATAAGAAGTTCTATTACTATTATTCCTAATGGTTGAATAACAAGTTTGCCGTTTTCATTACCAAACACTCTTTTACTAACATTTTCTACAATAACGTTATTTGTTAGTGAAAAGTCTATTTGTTCAATTTCTTTACCAGATATATTTTGTTTTTCTACATATTTTCTTTCTTGAATTTTATCAACTAATGATGCAAAAGTAGACGGTCTGCCTATGCCTTTTTCTTCTAATAATTGAACTAATCTAGCTTCAGTATAATGTGACACTAGATTAATTAATGTAAATTTAGAATCTATTTTTTTTGGTTTTATACTAACATCTTGTTTCAATGTCTGTAAAAATTGGTAATTATTGTTATCCTGTTCTGTCTCTTTTTTATTAATAATTAGCCAACCTAGAAAAATAGGTTGTTCAGTTTTATACACAAATTCTGAATCCATCGGTGCTGAAATTTTTGCGTTAATGTAATTGTATTGTGCAGAAGGCATACATGATTCAAGTGTTCTTTTCCAAATAAGTTCATATAATTTTACGGCTTTTGTGTGCAATTCTTCATTTGCTTTTGAAATAGAATTATTAATATTTACAGGACGAATAGATTCGTGTGCTTCTTGTGGTGCTAGAACTGATTTTTCGGTTATTTTTATAGATAAATTATCAATTGCCTGACTAATATATTGTTCACCATAAACTTTCGTTATAAATAATTTGATGTCATTAATAAATTCATTGCTATATTTTTTGGAATCAGTTCGCATATATGTGATATAACCATTTTCATATAATTGTTGTGCATATTTCATAGTTTCTTTAGGAGATATATGTAATTCATTTGATGCCAATTGTTGTAATGTTGAAGTAGTTAAAGGTTCTGGTGATTTTTTGATTGTTTTTTTGGGTGAACTAACACTATATTTAAAATTCCATGTTTTGCATTTTTCAAGAAACTCTGTAACTATAGACGTGTTGTCGTATTGTTTATTTAGTTCAAACATAAGATTTAAACTAGTGAAATACCCGACTGTATTATATACAGTCTTTCCAATTGCATTCTTGTTATCTAAATAATTTTCATATATAATTCTCAATGCTGGCGTTTGACATCTACCAGCTGATAAACTAGTATCATGGGTTTTAGTTATACATTTCCATAAAAGTGGAGAAATTGTAAATCCAACTAACAAATCTAATATTTGTCTAGCTTGCTGTGAATGAACCAAACTCATGTTTAATATTTTAGGTTGCATAATAGCGTTTTTTATTGCAGATTCAGTAATTTCACGGAAAACAATACGCTTTGTTTTAGATATAGATAACCCAAATAAATCACAAATATGCCATCCAATTGCTTCCCCTTCCCTATCATCATCTGTTGCAATAATAATATCTTTTGCATTAGATATTTCCGAACGTATTTTTTCAATTTGTTTCAACTTAAGGTCTTCATTAATAATTGAATATTTAGTTAAAAAATTATTAGTAATATCTATCGCTTCTAACCCAGATATATGACGTAAATGTCCAAAAGATGCAATTACTTTATAACCTGGACCTAAATATGATTCTATTTTTTTACATTTTGCAGGAGATTCAACAATAACTAATGCTATTGACATTATATAATATGTAAAATAGTCTTTAGTATTTTTTTACATATTATTTACATAATACGACACCCTGAACTTTTTTCATATAAACCATCGTCTGTTGGCGGTGCGTTATTTTCAGAAAAACTTTCTACTAAATCAATAAACTCGTCAATTTCCATATTTTTACCTCTAGAACCTTTATCACAAAAAATAACATTAATGGTGTGTGTTTCATTATAATATTCATCAATTGTAATTATATCATTTGATTGTTTTTTCCATTTATTAATTCTGGATGTTAAAAGTGTGCTATAATTTTTATCAATAACTACATTGATATCTACATTTGATATAGCAATTAATTTAGATTGAATTTCATTTGCTATTGTAATTAGGTCTTCAAATTCCGGAATAATTGCAAAATAAAGAGACATTATAATTATTATAAATATGTTTCTAAATGAAAAAATACGTAAATTAAATTATTATGTTTGTTGATATTTGTATCCCACTTTCATAGAGTTCTTCATATTTTTTAACTTTAATAAATTCGTTATTTATATACACCTGACAATTGAAGACCAATTTTAACCCATTTATTTTTCCATTTTTATATGGTATTTTGCAAATTAATCTGCCTTGTATATCATATTCCGAATAAACTCCATCCAATAATCCGTTTCGTGTTGTATATGTTATATTTATTTTATTTGGGTTTTCGTGAAAATAAAGTCGATAATGGTTGACACAATCGAATATTGGATTTATTTGTGAATTTTTCCGGATTAACTTGTGTTTGAAATTGCACATGAATTGACCCATGTTTAATTTTTTGTAAAGCTATTAATTATCTTGCGATTATACCATCTTATTTATAATATAAGAATATTTCAATTTTTTTGCGGGGATACCCAGCACTCCCCCTAACTACAAATGTTATGAAGAGGGTGGATTTTGTTCATAATTGAATAATAACCCGTTTTATAATTGAATAATAAAACTGATTATTTGGTTGAAGTAATTGCGGTCACGCAACGCAGTAGAAACCTATACGAAATTGGATTTCGTTCTACATACTAATATTTTATTTTCATCACATTCGATTTTAACGCAATATTGAGTCCTGTATTAGTTCACAGCCCAGAAAAATCTTCAATCGTTGTTTCTATTTGTATTATTGTAAATTTTTCCATAGTAACCGTTAACAGTTAGTTACATAAAACTTAATTCATTTTGTTGTTATATATTTTAAAAAGTAACTTAAAGAGTCTTTAAGTTCAAAAATCAATAATATATATTATTTGAAACTTTTTTCAAAAAAGTCGGGGCCAAAAATGAAAATGGACATTTTTAAAAATGTCCAAAATTGAAAAACCGAAAAAAGTTTTGAAAAAAGGGTATAAATCCTGAATTGTGACCATTATGGTATGGATAACAGAAAAAATACCGCAAAAAATGTTACGATAAAATATTTTTGAAAATACTTAAAGATATTTTCTAAGGTGACAATATGGAAACTTTAGGTGACAAAAACGAGCAAAATTTAGTCAAAAAAACATGTAATTTGTTCTATTGTGAAAAATGTGATTATTTATGCTCTAAGAAATTTAATTGGAGTCGTCATTTAATGACACCTAAACATATGAAACATGCTCATTTTGGGGTATTAGCTAACAAAAACGAGCAAAACGAGCAAAACGAGCAAAACGAGCAAAACGAGCAAAACGAGCCAACCCAAAATTACATGTGCAACCAATGCAATAAAAAATATACCTCTAGAAATGGTTTGTGGAAACATAATAAATTACATCATTTAATACATAAAAATGATGAAATTGATAAGGAATTAGTATTTGCACTTATTAAAAACACAACTGAAATGAAGGACTTAGTATTGAAGATTGTAGAAAATGGAGTTATTAATAACAGCCATAATACTACAAATATTAATTCACATAATAAGGCATTTAATCTAAATTTCTTTCTAAATGAAACATGTAAAGATGCCATGAATATAAGCGAATTCATTAGTTCCATTCAATTTAATCTCGAAGATTTGGAAAATACTGGAAGAGTTGGATATGTAGAAGGTATTTCTAATATTATCGTAAAAAACTTAAATAACATTGAACGACATATGCGACCACTTCATTGTAGTGATACAAAACGTGAAATATTATATGTTAAAGATAATAATAAATGGGAAAAAGAAACAGATGATAAACCTATTTTGAAGAAAGCTATAAAAGTAATTGCAAACGAAAATATAAAACAAATAAAGCATTGGAAAGATAAAAATCCCGATTGCGTTTCTTCTAATTCAAAAAAAAACGACTTATATTTAAAAATTGTTAGTAATTCTATGAATGGATTAACAGAAGAAGAAGGAAAGAAAAATATAAATAAAATTATAAGCAATGTAGTAAAAGAAACTGTTATCAATAAAGATGGAAACTAAAATGGTTTATTTTAACCATTTCGTTGTTTCTTAAATTGCGACCATGATATATCAACCTGGGCACCCTTATATTCCTGGTCATATTCACCTGTTTCCGGATTTAATTTAGCTGCTTTCTTTAAGGCACTATCCACATAAATATTCTTTAATAACATTCCAAATTCATACGCACCTTCATGCTGACCCAATTTTGAATCTTCAATATCTCTTAATACATCAAACGCTTTAAATAATATTTTTAAATCTATTTCATCCTTTCTTATTTTATTGTAAATATCAGTATAATATGTAAATAAAAAATTACATTCAGACATACCCTCTAAATGAACCTTTTCAGGTTCATCACTATATTTTGCCTTTAACATAATTAAATTATTTACATCGTCTCTTAAAATATGACTATGCTTTAATTGTCTTATTAAACCAGTATTATCTTCCACATTATTAGCACTAATCATTTTTTGCAAATGAAGTCTTTGATTATCGTTCATTATATTAGTATTTTAGAATACTATTTTTAAACTATAACTTATTATATTATTATTTTGCATTAGTAATATATAAATGAATTCTCAACCAAGAGTTGTTGATACTGGAGCAATTCCACCCAATACAATTAAACCATTACCAGCAGGAGCTACTAACATATATACTGCTGGAATTATTAAACAAACAAATCAAAATATTGCTCAAAATAATTTGGTAGGAACTAAATCTGGTGGCAAAAGAAAACGAAAATCGAACCAAAAATACAATTACGTTGGGGGAATTCCACCTGTTAGTGTAGTTCCATCAGCACCATCATATGCTGTAAATAAAGCAGAAATAAACGCGAATAACACCGCTATTGGCGGTTTGGCACTTAAAGTAGACAATCAAGCAGTATTTGACAAAACGGTCGGGGAAGGACCAAATACAACTGCAATGTTAGCTGCAAAACAATCAGCAACTTATTATGGAAATGGAATGAAAGGAGGAAAAAAAAAAGGAGGAGGAGCGTGGGGATGTTTAAGTGGGGGAAAAAAATCAAGAAAAAACTGCAGAACAAAAAGAAGAAATACACGTAAACAAATGAAAAGATATCGTCGTTAAATAATAACGATTGATATTATAAAATAAATATATATAATAATATTATAGATTATGCCAACTATGAATAATTATTTAAATTTAATATATGTAAATTTAGGTTTTCTTGCACAAATAACAGTAATGATGTATTTTAAATCCGTTTTAGAAATACGAGAAAATTGGCCATTATACAGATGTAATCCACCATATTGGATTTTTTCACAAAATATTTCTGAAGATTTTACATATTGTGTTCAAAATACACAAATGAATATGATGGGTTATTTACTTCAACCATTAAATTATATGATTTCATCATTAACTAATGTTGGAGGACAATTTAATGATTCTATAAACAGTATACGTATGATGTTCAGCTCAATGAGAGGTTTTGTTTCTGATATTATTCAAAACGTATTTGGCGTATTTTTTAATCTAATTATAGAATTTCAAAAAATGATTATAAGCATAAAAGATATGGTTGGAAAAATGATTGGAATAGTTGTAACCATTATGTATGTATTAGATGGTTCTATAAAAACAATGAATAGCACATGGTCGGGGCCACCTGGACAACTAGTTAGAACAATTGGGTCGTGCTTTCATCCACATACAGAAATAATATTGTCTAATGGAGAAAAATATCATATGGAGAACGCCCCCTTAGGGGGCGTATTACAAGACGGTTCTAAAATATTCGCGGTATTAAAAATTGATAATGTCAAGAAAGAACCGTTATACAAAATTAAAGGTGCAAAACAAGACATTTTTGTAACCGGAGAACATTTCATTTATGATAACACTAATAATAAATGGATTCAAGTAAAAAATTATAAATATGCTACAAAACAAGCTAATTTTACACCAGAATATTTCTCATGCTTAATAACTAGTAACGGACGCATCAAAATTGACAATGAAATATTTTGGGATTGGGAAGATGATGAACTAACAAAGTAAAATAATACATTTTTCACATAAATTAAGAAATATTTCTTTATTATTATCCATTTATAGTATATGAATAATAATGATAAAATACAAATAAATGGAAATATAGATAATACATTGGATTTTATAAATAAAACATATGATAATTTATCATATTTCGATATGTATGGCAATTCTGTTATAATGTTTATTTTTATAACATTATTTGTTTTTGTTGTTTTTTCATTTTGTAAAGTTATGCAACAAAAAGAAGATATATCCGATGATTGGATAAATCAAAGATGTAAACCTCAAAATATGTTGTTTGCAGGTTTAATAACCCATCCAGAAGGAACATCTGCATTTCAATATACCAGCGATAATTTTCAATATTGCGTTCAAAACATACTAACAAATATATCAGGATATGCACTTGAACCGTTCCATTTCATGATAAAATCTTTAACACAAATTTTTTTATCATTTTCTAATTCGATTCAAAACATACGCGAATTAATGAATAAAATAAGAAATAGCATAACAGATATTACTGAAGATATAATGGGTAGAATATTAAACATTATGACACCTATTCAAAAAATTATTATTAGTTTGATGGATACATTTCAAAAAATACAAGGAACTATGACCGCAAGTTTATATACTATGCTTGGTTCATATTATAAATTACAAGCATTAGTTGGAGCCATATTAGAACTTATAATCAAAGTTTTAATAGCATTGGTAATAATTATTGTCGGTTTATGGATTACTCCATTTACTTGGCCGGCTGCAGCTTCTATGACAGCAGTGTTTACATCTATTGCAATACCATTAGCAATTATTGTATATTTTATGACTGAAGTTCTTTATATAAAAACTTCCGGAATACCTAAATTAAGATGTTTTGATGAATTCACACTTATATCATTACAAAATGGAACACACAAATATATTAAAGATATAAATGTAGGAGATATACTATTAAATGGAAGTTACGTTACTACAAAATTAAAAGTAACTTCGGTAGGCATGCAAATGTATAAATTAAACAATGTTATTGTAAGTGGTAGCCATTTGGTCTATCATAACAATGCTTGGATAAGAATTGAACAGCACCCAAAAACAGAACAAATAAAATATTGTAAACCATATTTGTATTGCTTAAATGTAAGCGATAAAAATATAAATATAAATGGCATTGTGTTTAGTGATTGGGATGAAATAACCAATAAAGAAATGTTATTATTAAACTCGCAAAATGAAAATATAAAAAATTTTGAACATATTCATGAATTTTTAAATGATGGATTTGAAGAAAATACAGAAATTACATTGTATAAAAATACTAAAAAACAAATACACCAAATTAATATTGGTGATGTTTTAGAAAATGGTTCAATTGTATATGGATTAGTTCAAATAGAAGCCACAAAATTAAGGAAATATAGCCATAAAATAATGCCCAATGTTTTATATCATTTATTAACAAATAATGGAAGTCTAATAATTAATTCAATTGATGTGAAAGATTACAATAATATCATAAACAAATTTATTATCTAAAGAATATATATAATATGGAAATTTCTATTGGTTCGTATAAATTCCGTCTTGAAATTTTAATAGCAATTGTTGTTATATTTTGGATTATGTTTGGACATTTATTATGTGGATGTAGTAGAGTATCTTTTATGGAAGGATTAGAAATGTTAACTAACAATAAAGCAAAACCTGAGGCAGCTGCTATGAGTAATATGGCTGCAGCAGTTAAACCAGAACCGGCGTCTAAAGAAGGGTTTACTGGAGCAAACAATATTGCTTATGGACCTGAATTTGCTGGAGCTAAAACACCAGATTATATTATGAACCCATCAAAATGGTCTATGCCAACATTAACATATAGCCCTGGAACTAAACCAGATGCAGGGGTACAATCTATTTGGGATCGTCCTAAACAACCAATACCGTTGCCTGAGGGGGAAATGGATTTATTTGCTACTACAACTTTTTCACCAGAATGTTGCCCTAATGCTTATTCTTCTAGTATGGGTTGCGCTTGTATGACTCTTCCGCAATATTCTTACCTAAGAGAGCGCGGAGGTAACAACGTTCCGTATGATATTTATTAAACTGAAATAATTTATATATAATTTATATCTAAATTATTATGAAGAAAAATCAAGATTATTCTAAAACACGAATTTATTATGAAACCAACAAAGAAATAAAATATTACGACATAAATATAAAATTAAAGAAAAAAATTACATGTATGTGCGAATCAATTATTACAAAAAAATCAAAACTAAAGCACAAAAAACAAATAAACACTTAACTTTATTATTACAAAATAACATTATTTCTTAGTTATTTCACATTTAACGCAATAACAAATATTTTGTGAATGTTCTGTATCAATATCTATGTTATCGTGTATCCATTCGTGTTCACAAATATGACTTAATTTATCTACAATATCTTCTTTCAATGTCTGTAAATATTGTATATTATGTTCGGCGTTATATTTGTTAATATATTCTTGAATTAATATTGTGTTACAAGAGTCAAAATAATTATTATCTAGTTTGTTAATGATTTTATTAATTTCCAAAATATGTTGTAATGTTGATTCCATAATATTAACATTAGTATATATTTGACTTAATATGTTAACTTCTTTTTCGGTAGTCATTGTTAAATAATATACTAAAAAGTTTTTATATTAGTTTAGAATTACATAAAAGAATATATATGTCGTCCATTTTTTGCATTGGAACGTGCAATTTGTCGCAACATTTCATAATTGATTGTTGTTAGTTTTCCAAATGCTTTGAATGAATTTGGAACGCCTCTATTATAAAATATAGCAGTAGTTGTAACCTTTCCATTACTAAATGTTGGCATTATTATACATAAACATATATAATAATTTTATAATATATGTGGGTTAAACATAATACCGATTTTTCGGTTATACAACACCTAAACATAATACCGATTTTCCGGTTATACACCCCCAAACATAATACCGATTTTCCAGATAAAAAACATTCATTCATTTACACATATAACATATATAATGACGGATTCAAACCATTATCTGACTTTTTCACTAATTTATCTACAACATCTTTTGTAACTGTAAACGGAAATTCCACTTTTAATGACATCTCTTCTTGAAATAAATTTGTATCCGGACGCATTAAACGATACAGATTTAACTTTGTATAAATAATTTCTAAACATCGCTTCAGATTTCTAACACCATCTTCCTTATTACAATGATTTTCTATAATGTAATGAATCGATTGCTCTGGAATAATAATGTCTTCTTTCATAAATTTAACTTGATCTCTAATTCTTGGCAATAAATAATTATTTACTATAACCGTTTTTTGTTTTTGGTTATAACCCTTTGTTTGGATACGATACATTCTATCCTTTAAAATAGGATTCACCTTACTTTCATCATTGTAACTAAATATGAATAAACATTTACTCAAATCAAAATCTATTTCTGCAAAATATTTATCATGAAATTGAGAATTTTGCGTTGTATCAGTTAGATGTGTTAAAATTCCAATTATTTCTTCACCTTTTGGAGTATCACTAATCTTATCCAATTCATCAAAGTAAATCACCGGATTCATACACTTACTATCAATCAATATTTGAACTATTTTTCCCCATGTTGAACCTTCATATGTATAACCATGACCTTCAAGAAAACTACTATCAGTTGCTCCACCTAACGCAATAAATGCAAATGGACGGTTCAAAATTTTACTAATACCTTCTTTAACTAAACTTGTTTTACCTGTTCCTGGAGGACCATGAATTGCTATAGCTGAACCTATCGCTTTTGGATTTGTAATTAATTGACCTAACATTTGCATAATCTGCATTTTAGCATCATTTAAACCATATACAGCATTATCTAATGTTTGTTGAGCATTTTCCATAAATGCATGACATTTTTCAACTCCATCACTAATTGATAAAGGTAATGTTTCAAATTTACCAAATGGAATTCTCATAAAAGTATCTACCCAATTTTTTATCTTGTAATATTCACCTGAACCAGGATCCATATATCGAAGAGTTCCTATCTTTTTAATAGCACTTGCCTTAAATATCACAGGAATATCTGATTCTAATAATGTCAAACGATATGGTTTTTCCACTCTTGTAATCTTATTAATTTCTCTTAATTCTTTAATGATTTTTTTTTGTTGCGAAATATCAAGCTTATCATAAAACTCAAAATCATTCATAGTGTTTTTATCATGTAGAATTCTCCTAAATATACGACTATTTCTATCCTTCTCTTTTTTAATCTTCCTCTCTTTTTTTTCCTTTATTTTATTCGATTCGTCTTCATATACATCTATACACTTTTCAAGTGTTTTATCATTTGGATTTTTAGTTAACAATTCCTTAAGCTTATCTAATATATCATTTTGTTCACAAACTTCTGTATGTAATAATTCTTTTGAACTTTTTTTCTTAGACAATTGTTTTTTTGGCAATTCATCATCTTCATCATTTGATGATTCACTGCTACTAATTGGTTCATCTTCGTTTTCAGTAGACATCTCGTCTGAACATGTTTCCCATTCTTCATCTTCATCATAAATGTCTTCATCATCTCTTGCTCCAATACTTAATATAATATTAATCTTATCTCTTTTTGAACTTCGTTTATCCGTTGAATAATGTGACTCATTATCATCATCACTTTCATTATAATCATCACTTCCATCATAATCATCATTTTCACTTCCATCATTATCTTCTACAATTTTTTTTCTATCTTTCTTTGATTTTTTCTTTGGCGAATCATCTATGTCATCTTCATAACGTTTTTTTTGCAACTTTTCTAGTTTTGTAAACTTTTTTGTTCTCTTTTGTTTTTGCATTTTTTTCGGAGATACAGTTTCTTCATATTCTTCATCATATTCTTCATCTTCATTATAATGACTTGGACGTTTACTATCTAATTTATACATTTTTTTTAAAAATTTACGATATTCCATTTCGTCAATATCGTCATCATCTGTGTATGAAGAATTGTCGTCGGAAGAATCGTCATTTATTTTTCTATTTCTAGATTTTTCTTCCTGTTTTTTTGTTTTAATAAATTCTCTTTTAGACATTTTAGTTTGAGTATCACGCGACATTGTATTATTAACTATATAGATATATTTAAGTATATTCAATTTTTTATTTAATTAATTTCGTTCTAAATATTGATACGTGCATATAGTTAAATATTTTGTACTTAATTAAAGTATTTAAATAACAAAATAAAATTGAAAAATAAACAATCTAAATATTATTTGTTATATATAGGAAGGATGTTAAAGAATTCTGGAAATATGAAGAACACTTATAGTTCAAAGATTATTGGCATTCAATTTAGTATATTATCACCAGAAGAAATACGCAAAGGTTCTGTAGCTGAAATTACTAGCAAAGAAGCATATATTAACAATAAACCAGTTATCAATGGATTATTCGACCCACGTATGGGTGTTTTAGAACCTGGTTTAGTATGTCCTACAGATGGTTTAGATTATATGCAAACTCCTGGATATTTCGGTCATATTGAATTAGCACGACCTGTATTTTATATTCAATATCTTAGCACTATTCAAAAAGTATTACGATGTGTGTGTTTTAAGTGTAGCAAATTATTGATTTCTAAGGAAAAATATAAGCAAGCACTTAAAATGCAAAATACACAACGATGGAAATATGTATTTGAATTGTGTAAAGGCATTAAACGTTGTGGCGAAGATAGTGAAGATGGATGCGGTTGTTTACAACCTAAAAAAATTAAAAAAGAAGGCATGTCTTCATTATTTGCTGAATGGACAAATACAACAGAAGATGATGATGAAACTATTATTATACCTTTGACACCTGAATTGGTTTTAAAGAACTTTAAAAGAATATCTGATGAAGATGTTACTTTTATGGGGTTTAGCCCATTATGGTCTAGACCGGATTGGATGATTTGCCAAGTGTTAGCCGTTCCTCCTCCTGCAGTAAGACCATCTGTAAAGCACGATGCTCAGCAAAGGTCTGAAGATGATTTAACACATATATTGGTAAATATAGTTAAAAGTAATAAAACTTTATTAGAGAAAATTCATAATAATGCTCCTGAAAATATAATTAACGATTGGTCTGTTGTGTTGCAATATCACGTTGCTTCAATGGTAGATAATAATCTACCCGGGGCTAGTCCTGCGGCACAACGTTCCGGAAGACCTTTTAAGTCTATAAAGGACAGGTTAAATGGTAAGGGCGGTCGTATGAGAGGAAATCTTATGGCTAAACGTGTAGATTTTAGTGCACGTTCAGTTATTACTGCCGACCCTAATATTTCCATTAGAGAATTGGGAATTCCAATGAAAATTGCTAAAAATATTACTAAACCGATTGTTGTAAATAGAGTCAATAAAGCTTTCTTAACAAAATTAGTGCAAAACGGTCCTGACGTGTGGCCGGGTGCTAAAATTCTAGAAAGAACTAATGGTCAAAGTATTACTTTACGGTATTTAGATAGAAAGAGTATTGTGTTGGAAGATGGTGACATTGTTCATCGTCATATGATGGACGGCGATGCTATATTGTTTAATCGTCAACCAACACTCCACCGAATGAGTATGATGTGTCATATAGCGAAAATTATGAAACGAGGTGATACATTTCGTATGAACGTCGCCGATAGACTTTGTGTTGGCAACAGGGGGCATTAAAAACGTGTGACCCCCTAGTAAATAAATCAATCCATAAACGAGGCAAAATATTATTAAAACTATTTAAATGCATATTAGTTAGTATAAAATGTAATGAGTGTGGCAGATACCAAACCCGAAAAAACTTGTTCTAATTGTGGTGTTGTTAAAATCGCCAAATTATTTATTCCTAAGCGTAACATATGTAAAGAATGTAGGAACAAACGAAGCAGAGAAAAATATAATAGCATTGATATTTCAAATAAAGAAGAAAAATCTTGCAATATTTGCAATCAAACGAAACATCATAATATGTTTGTTAAAAATAGAAACACTTGCATTGACCGCAATAATTTAAAAAGAAGAACCAAGTATCACACAGATGACACGCAACGGAGCAAAATAATACAAGCGTCTACTATATTTAAACAGAAAATTATTACTGAAAAACACAAACAAAAATAGAAGAAATTGGCATTGATAATAAAAAATGTAGTTGTTGTAAAATAATATAAAACATAAAACGAGATTTCGACATAATCGTTTAAAATGTAAAGATTGTGAACGAGATGACCCTCGTGAAAAATTAAAACGAGTCATACGTTCAAGAATAATTAGTGCTTTTTACAATAAACGTAAGCACACGGTTGAATATTTAGGTTGCAATATGCCTGAATATATAAATTGGTTATTACATAATGATTATGGTTATAATTTAGATAATCGTGGCATAGAATGGCATATTGACCATGTAATGCCATTGTCTAAATTTAATTTAGAAGACACCGAACAACAACTAATTGCATTTAATTGGAGAAATACGATGCCATTATCTGCTAATGAAAATTTATCTAAAAATAATAAAATAATACCAGAACAAGTATTTAGACATCTAGAAAATTTAAAAAAATATCATTTAGAAAACAATCTTAATTTGCCTCAAGTATATATTGATTTATTTGCAAAACACCTTGATGCGGGAAGTCCCTTAGAGCCTATCTAGTCTAATAAACTAGAGAATCACTACCAAGTCTATTTGGGAAACCAAGTAGATGGCCGAGATTTGGAACTCGGGTATGGTAATAATGTGAAGGATTGGGTAATCCGCAGTGTCACTTCCTAACCTCGTTATGGTAAGAGTATGGAAGGCATTCAGAGACTGAACGGGTGTTGG
>Ga0209770_10000177_pt1 | contig 37849 bp, 28 predicted proteins | sample LauGreSu1BDMLBDD_2_FD_187572 | JGI IMG/M metagenome (GOLD analysis project Ga0209770, IMG submission 187572) | Freshwater lake microbial communities from Lake Michigan, USA - Su13.BD.MLB.DD (SPAdes) (version 2) | ecosystem: Environmental > Aquatic > Freshwater > Lake | place: Lake Michigan, USA... | reverse complement strand
GGCGGTCGCCCCCGCCGGCGAATACGCACGGCGATGCAGCAGCGTGGTGCCCGCGGCGCGCGTCTTCACGTCGATCTGCCGGGCCCGCGTGGTCGAACCCCTGTCCGAGGGCTCGTACCCCAGCAGGTAATAAAAACGGTTCTCGCGCGAAATGCGGTTGAACGCCTGCGGGATCTCGTTGGAGCTGACGACGGCGCGGCCGCCGGTGGCGGTGGCCAGGTCTCGCAGCGAGTCGACGCCGGCATCGCGGGCCACGGGCACCGGCTTGTCGCCAATCGCCGGATCGGTTGATCCCTGCAGCCCGCGCGGATCGACCGTGTAGACGGCGACGTTGCCCTCGCGGGCGGCCGCCAGCAGCCGGCGCATGGTGTCGAAGCTGCGCGAGTTGTTGTCGGCGGCAAAGGCCTCGAGGTCGAAGGCAATGCCCTGGCTGAACAACAGGACGGCCTTGCGCCGGGCCGGAATCGGCGCCAGGTATTCCACCACGCGCTGCAGCATCACCAGGCTTTGTTCGGCCTGGATGCGCGCCGACGGCGACTGGTCGAGCAGCCCGAGGGCGCCGAAGTCCGGCATCTGCGCCGTGCCGAGCGTCTGCGTCGGCAGGGTGTCGCCGGTGCCGCCGGTCAGGCTGGCCACGTCGTTGATGTCGCGCCGCCCCATGGTCTGCGCGATGATCGGCCGCACCAGGTCACGGTCGGTGGTCAGCAGCAGCGGCGAGTTCACGCCCGTGCGCATCACGCCGATGTAATCGCCCGACCGCACCTGCTCGTCCACGAACTTGCGCGCCGTGGTTTGCAGCAACGCCGAGTGCTTGGCGTCGATGTTCATGTCGTCGAGCACCAGCGCGAACACTGCGCCCGGCTCGGCGCGATTGCTGAACACGCCGGGCGGATCGACGGCCTCGGCGGCAATGGTCTCGAGGTCCACGACCTGGAACTGCTTGATCTCCTGCGGCTTGCCGTCTTCGAAGACCAGGAAGTCGTCGCGCTTCAGGTCGTGATTCAGGTTGCCGTCGGCGCGCGTGGCCACCACGTCGACCAGCACCAGCGCCGTGCCGGCCCGGAACTGCCGCGTCGAGACCGGCTCGGCCGACACGAGGGCGGCAAGGATACCAACGGTCAGCGCCGTGCGGGTCGTCATACCGGCATTGTAGACAGTTCGGCGGCGCCCGGCCGAGTTAACGGCCGGCGTCCGGGTGGCGCGCCAATGCCCACAGACGGCGCGCGTCCGGCGGCCGATCGACGAGGTCGTCGTCGACCTCCGCGGCCAGGGATGTGCCGGCGAGGGCCGCCGCCAACTGGCGAATGTCCCACAGATCCTGGGTCCCTCCCGCGTACAGCTTGAGCAGGACCGGGCCTGCGAGGCAGGACCACTTTCGCGCCGCATGGCGGCCGCGCGGTCTTCACCAGCCGCCTCGCAAAACACGCGCCGGGCGGCGTCTCGGAGCGCCGAGCGCCAGCGTGATTCGCTCGCCGGGACTCAACTGCTGGACATCGGCCTTGGCCCGTTAGCGGAGATGCTCCGCGCGCGCGCTCATGGCCCAGGTATACCGACGGCGCACCCTTACTGCGGGCCCGACGCCGCCACAAACGCCTTGTCCTCGAGCACCCTGGCGAACGCCGGGGTCCGCGACGACTGGCCGTCCCAGAGCGTCTTGAACTGCGCCGGCAGCGTCAGTTGCTTCGCGCGCGCGAAGGCCGCCGTCGCGCGGTCGCGATTGCCGGCAAGATAGGCGATGAATCCGGCGCGCACATGCGTCGCCGGGTCGAGTGGCGAGTAGCCCACCAGCTTTTCGGCCGAAGCCAGTCCCTTGGCGAAGTCGTTCGCGGTGAGCGCGCGACTGACCGCGCTGCCATGGTTGATGGTCATTTGCAGGTTCATCAGCCGCCGCAGCTCGCCCATGGGATCGGCGTGATCGTCGACGTTCACGAAGACGTAGCGGTCGTTGTTGGTGTTGCGGCCCCCGGCCTTGCGCACCACCAGGATCGAGGCCGACTGCCGCCCTCGGCTGTCGCCGCCGGCGTCGTCGCCGGCCTTGAGCGCGGCGTAGAGCTTCTCGGCGAGCTCGTCGTTGGTCGCCTCGAAGGCCCGGCCCATCGCTTCGACGACATGGGCCCCGACCAGGATGTTGCCCTGGGCCGACCAGGTCTTGCCTTTCACGTGACCGCGCCACTGCTGGGCCGCATCACCGGTGAAGACGGCGACGTTGCCCTTGGCGTCAACGATGGCGATCTGTCGGCCGTCCTTGCCGGGGAACGTGTCTTCGGCAAACAGCTTGTCCATGACCTGCTGCGCCGTCAGGCCCTGGCGGAGCAGCTCGAGTGCGCGGGGGCCGTAGCCGACATTCACGCTCGCCTGGGTCGCGACCGCGCCGAGGCCGGCGTCGGCCCACGGCACCACGGCGCCGACGGCGAAGTAGCGTGACGCCACGGCAATGCCCAGGTCGCCGGTGACCGGGTCGATCGCCACGATCGAGAACGTGGCACTGGCCGGCAGCGCCGGCACGAGCAGGAGCATGAGGACGAGCAGGAGGTTCTTCATGATTTAGTCGTGGCGATGGCTGGTGGGCATGCCCATGCGCGCGACGGTCTCGCGCTCGAAGTCGAATTCGACGAGGACCACCGGTTCGGTGCCGACCACCCAGCCGTCATGCCCCGGATCGATCGCCACCACCTGCGGCGCCTTGAACTCGACAACGCAGCCGTCCGTGTACTCGATGTGAATCTCGCCGTGCACCAGGTAGCCGACATGGGCGTGCATGCACAGGTCGGTGCTGATGGCGGGCTTCATGTCGACCGACCAGCGGAACCCGGGCGGGTAGATCATGCGCTTGACGCGCGCGGCGCCGGCGCGCACGACCTCGAGCTGGACGCGGCCAAGATAGCGGCGCTCGGCGCCGGGCAGCGGCGCGAACAGCGCGTCACTGGCGACGGGGGCGGCCTTCTTCTTCGCAGATGCCTTCGTCACCGGTTTCTTGACGGCTTTCTTCACAGCCGTCTTGACAATTTTCTTAGCGGTCTTCCTGGTGGCTTTCTTCCCGGCCGGCTTCGACTTCTTTTTTGCCATGAATGCGCATTGTATACGCCCCCACGACCGGCGTCGCCGCGAGCCCCAGGAAGGCCCCGGGGGCCGACCCGCACGAAGGCGCGCCGCTCCAAGCCCCAGCGCGCGAAGCGCAGCTCTACAGGAACAGCCGCGTGAAGTTGCCGGCGAAGATCTTCTCCTGGTCGGCGGCGGGGACGCCGAGGCTGTCGAGCGCGGCTTGCTGCGCCAGGTAGACGTCGCGGTTCCAGCCGCGCGGAAAGAACGACGAGTCGGTGCCAAACAGCAGCCGCCCGGGGCCGGCGACGTCGAGGGCCGCGCGGAATACTTGCGCCAGCGTCAGCCCCGGCGTCTGCCTGATCCAGGAGTTGGAGCTCGACGTGTCGAGCAGCACGTTGGGGCAGAGGCTGGCCACCATCAAGGCCTCGCGCAGCAGGCCGGCGCCGAAGTGCGGGATCACGATGTTCACCTTCGGGAACTTGAGCGCCACGCCGTGGAGGTCGAGCGGGTTGCCGAAGCGAATGTCGAACGGGCTCGCCAGTCCCAGCTTCTGGCGGACGCCGACCGAGAGCACCCCGCAGTGAACGAACAGGGACGTGCCGGGCCGCGACCCGGCAAGCTCGAAGGCCCGGGCCACCCGCTCATCGTAGAGCGGGTATTTGTGCATCGCCGGAAACAGGCAGATCGTCCGCAAGCCCGCATCGAGCGCGCGCGCCGCGTACGCCAGGGCATCGTCTCGCGTCGGGTCGAGCATGAAGAACCCGACAAAGCGGTGCGGGTGGAGCGCCACGGCCGTGGCCACCGAGTCGGCATCGCCGGGGAGGCTGGCCATGAGCGCGGCCTTGTTCACGCCGTGGCGATCGAGCTCGAGCACCCAGCGGCCGGCCAGGGCTTCGGGCGACTCGGGGTCGTCCCAGCCGAGGCCGGCCAGGGCCTCAGGGGTGGCGCCGAGGGCAGCGAAGAAACCCGGCGAGAAGAAGTGAACGTGCGCGTCACAGATCCTGGTGGTCATGTCGAGGCCTGGGGGCTGGGGGCTGGGGGGGCGACGGGCTTGGCGTGCAATACGTGCTGTTTGATCTTCACGGTCCAGGCCCACAGCAGGACGATGCCGGTGACAATCAGGCCGAGCGACAACCCGACCCACAACCCCCACACGCCCCAGCCGACGATGAAGCAGAGGGTGTAGCTGACGGGTAGCCCGAGCAACCAGTGTGCCGCCAGGTTGGCGATCATCGGCGTGCGCGTATCGCCGATGCCCCGCAATGTGCCGGTGATCACGCCCTGGATGCCGTCGAAGAGCTGGAAGACCGCGGCGAGATAGAGCAACGAGGTTCCCACCCTGAGCACCGCGGGGTCGGTGGTGAACAGCCCAATCAGCGTGCGCGGCATCGCGACGAACAGCGCGCCCGAACTCAGCATGAACGCGACGCCGAGCATGATGGCGGTCCAGCCGGCCGCCGAGGCGCGCACCGGGTCGCCGGCGCCGACGGCATGACCAACCCGCACGGCGCCCGCCGAGCCGACGCCGAGCGGGATCATGAAGGCGAGGCCGGCAAGATTCAGGGCGATCTGGTGCGACGCGCCCGAGATGGGATCCAGCGTGCCGGCCAGCGCCGTGGCCAGCGCGAACACGCCCACCTCCGCGAGCACTTGCGAGGCGGCGGGCAGCCCGAGCCGCAGCAGCCGCCGCAGCCGCGCCGCCTCGATCCAGGCTTCGGGCCAGAACTCCCGGTGGCGCTCCTCATCGGTCTTGTCAGCCGCGGCCTTGGCGAAGGTGGTCCACCAAATCGCGACCACCAGCGAGGCGAACATGTAGATGCGAGAGATCAGCGTGGCCCAGGCCGCGCCGGCGACGCCCAGTTGCGGCAGGCCCAGGTGCCCGTAAATCAGCGCCCAGTCCATCACGGCATTGAGCAGGTTGGCCGTGATCAACGCGAACATCACCGGCGTGGCCAGGTGCATGCCCTGCAAATAGCGCCGGCAGGTGGCGTAGGCGAGCAGGAACGGTGTGCTCCAGATGAGGATTCCGAAGTACGACTGCAGTTGCGGCGCGATCGCGGGGTGAAACCCGAGCGAGGGGATGGCATAGGCCAGCACCACGCACACCGCCATGATCGGCAGCGTCATCAGCGCCGCCAGCACCAGGCCGTCGAACAGCCAGCGGTGGCAGTCGCGGATGTCGCCGGCGCCGTAGGCCTGCGACACCAGCGTGTCGAGCCCGAGCAGGACGCCCATGCCGAAAATGGCAAACGCGATGTGCATCGACGCGCCGACGCCGACGGCGCTGATCGCCTCGGGCCCCAGGGGCCCCACCATCAGCGTGTCGACCACGCCCATGGCCATCCAACCCAGCTCGGCCATCACCACCGGGACGGCGAGGCGCAACATCGGGACCAGTTCGGAGCGAAGGGAGGCGGGCACGGGAATCTTCAAGCTTAAGGCAGGATCGGCCGCGGAGCCAGCCATGCCGACGCTTTCTCGGCCACCAGCAGCCCCAACTGTGGACGAGTACCACAAAGCGGCGCTGGGTCTCGGCGAGGTCGTCGCCACCGTCGCCTATTTCAACGTTCGGGCCTTCCTGAAGCCCGCATAGAACCGACAGGAGATCAGGAGTTAAGAAGTCTCTTGGAGTCGTGATCTCCTGTTGACTGTTTACGGGGTCGGCAGGGGCGGCATCTTGTCTTTCGGTAGCCGCGGCAGCTTCTCATCCCGCATCGCCAGGTGGTACACCGCCGCCGCAATCACCATCGCCGACTGCTGCGCATCGTCCACGATGATGCGCTCGTAGGTGTCGAGGTTGGTGTGCCAGGTGTGCGAGTTGTACTCGATGGGATCCTGCTGGATGCCAATGCCGGGCAGGCCCGCCTCGTTGAACGACGTCGAGTCGGTGCCGCCGCGGCGGCGGCTCTGCGTCGCGTTGACGCCAAAGAAGCCGTTGTCCTCGAACGGCTTGGTCGCCTGGCGCAGGATTGAGGCGGCCTCGGCGGGACCAAACACCGACATGCCGCGCGCCCGGCCGGTGCCCGAGTCGATGTTGAAGTAGCCGGCGAAGTTGGCGTGCTCGGGCTTGGGGTTCTCGACCATGCCGAAGTGTTCCTTCACGTAGGCCTGCGAGCCGAGCAGGCCCTGCTCCTCGCCGCCCCACAGCGCCACGCGGATGGTGCGGCGCGGCTTGACGCCAATCGCGTTCAGGATGCGAATGGCCTCGAGCATGGTCGCGCAGCCAATGGCGTTGTCGGTCGCGCCCGTGGCCGAGTGCCACGAGTCGATGTGGCCGCCGAGCATGACCACTTCCTGCGCCTTGTCGGTGCCGGGAATCTCCGCGATCACGTTGTAGGACGTCGCGCCCTCGGGGTAGCTCTTGTTGACGATGTTCATCTCGAGCTCGACCGGGGTGCCGCCTGCCATGATGCGCGACAGGCGGCCGTAGTCTTCGTTGCGCATCACCACGGTGGGCACCGCCTTGCTGATGTCGAACGTGCGGTTGTTGAAGGCGCGGATCTGGCCGTGCTCACGGCCGGCGTCGTTGACCCGGCCGGCGGCGCCGGCGGCGACCAGGAACTGATCGAGCTGCTCGGCGACCTGCGCGGCCGGCACCACGTTCGGGTTGGGCGGACCGCCGGGCCCGCCGCCGCCGGGAAAGCCGCCCGCGGCCGGCGGGGCGTTCGGGTCGTACTGCGCGCGCACCTCGTTGTCTTCACGGCGCTTCTGCGGCGTGAGAATCGTGACTCGGACTTCGGTGGCGGCGCCGACCATCACGAACTTGCCCTTGACCGTGGCGCGGTTGTCGTCGAAGAACTTTGCCAGCACGTCCTTGGTGGGCTGAGTCGGCACGATCAGCTGGACCGCCTGGGCGGTGACCGGGCCGTTGGTGCCCGGCGTCCACGCCAGCGCTTCGGCTACCAGCGCGTCCTTCACCGGCGACGTCACGTGCACCGACAGCTTTTCGTTCGCCCAGCCGGGGTGGCCAAACGACCATGGCTCGAGGTGCGCGTTCTTCAGGCCCCAGGCCGTGGTTTCCTTCACCACCCAGTCCTGCGCCGCCTTCAGGTTGGGCGAACCGGTGAGGCGCGGACCGTAAACGTCGGTCAGGAAATGGAGGGTGCGAAGAATCTGGGAGTTGTCCGTGGCTTCGCGGCGAATCTTCCACTGGATGTCTTTGTCGACCTTCTCTTGCGCAGTGGGGGTGACCACCGACAGGGCGGCGAGGGCAAACGTCAGGGCAAATGAGGTGTAACGCATGGGCGGCATTGTATGCCCTGATCCCTGATCCCTGATCCCTGACAAGCTACAATCGATCTGTTATGCAGATCGCGAAACCCGCCATCCTGAAGCCGGGCGTTACGCTCGACACCTTACCTTCGCCGCGTCCGTCGGATTTGGCCGGAGACGATGCCAACCGGACCATCCGCGGCAAGGCCCTGATCATCTGGGACCCGAAGACCCCGGGCAAGAAGCTCGACGCGATTGATACCGACCAGATCACGCCGGCCGCCGACTGCGTGTCGGAGAGCCTGGAGACGCTCGACGAGCGCTGGAAGGCAGGCTCGTTCCGTTACCTGATGCCCGACTTCCGCGCCCGCGTCCATCGCGGCGAGACGTTCGTGGTCGCCGGCGATCGCTTTGCCATCGGCAGCTCGCGCGAGATGTCGCCGGCCGGGCTGAAAGCGATTGCCGAAGAGGTCGGCCTCGAGATGGTGATCATCTGCGGCCACAACATGGGCGACATCTTCCGCCGCAACTCGCTCAACCTCGGCCTGCACGTGGTGCAGAGTCCCGAGGCCGTGGCCGACGCCAAGGACGGCGACCAGTTCACGTTCGAAACCGTGTCGCGGCAGATCGTCAACGTCACGCAGGGCAAGACCTACGCGCCGGTGCCACTCAGCGCGAAAGAAGACGAGATTCGCCAGAGCGGCGGCATCTTCGCCGTCGGCCGCCGCGAGTTCCGCTCGTCGGTCGAACGCACGCCCGAAGTGATCTTCCCCGACGCGAAGCTGGCGCGCACCATGTCGACGACGGCGCAGATCGTGTGGGCGCATCGCGTGGACAAGGACGCCGAGGTGGCGCCGGGGGCGACCCTGCGCGTGTATGCCGACCTGTTGCCGGCCTCCGACGGCACGGCGCCGTTCTCGATCCACACCTTCAACCAGATCACCGGCGGCCACTCGATCCTGCCGCGCCAGGCCGCGGTGGCCAACGATCACTTCGTCTTCACCGGCAAGGAAGACGATGACAAGCAGACGGGGATTGGGCGGCAGTTCGCGGCGTTCCACGACATCAGGAAGCCGTACTACGCGACGCCGGGCGACGGCATTTTCCATTTCTATTTCCCGGAACAGGGTCTGGTCGTGCCAGGTCAGTTCATCCCCGGTGCCGACTCGCACAGCCGCGCCTACGGCGCGTACGGCGCAGTCGGCATGGGTGTGGGTTCCACGACGCTGGGCTTCGGCTGGTCAACCGGCTACATCTACTTCACCATGGCCAGGGAGCGCCGCGTCACGTTCCGCGGCAAGCTGAGCCCGTGGGTCACCGGCAAGGATATCGTCCTCGAGCTGCTGCGCCGGTGGGGCGCCAGGCAGTCGCAGGGCATGTCGGTGGAGTTGGTGGATGCCGACAAACAGTTGCCCATCGCGTTCCGCAACACCATCGCCAACATGATGGCCGAGGCCGAGGCGCTGAACGGCATCTTCGCGCCGGACGACATCACCTACGCCTGGTACAAGGCGAAGGGGATGAACGAACTGCCGTATCCGCAGTTCGGGTGCGGCCCCGACGCGACATTCGAGATCGACGAAGAGCTGGTGCTGAACGACATCACGCCGATGATCGCCAAGCCGTTCAGTCCCGGCAACGCGTTCCCGGCCGAGGAGGTCGCGCGCGAGCGCATCGAGTTCGACAAGGCGATGATTGGCTCGTGCACCAACGGCAGCTACGACGACCTGCTGGCGGCGGCGCTGGTGCTGGTGGCCGGGCGCGCGAAGGGCCTGGTCAAGGTCCAGAAAGAGCTGGTGGTCTTCCCCGGGTCCGGCGGCGTCAAGCTGTTGATCGAGCGTCCGGATCCGCGGCTGGGTGGCGAGTCGATTGCCGACGTGTTCCGCGGCGTGGGCGGCCAGATCCGGGCGTCGTGGTGCGGACCGTGCTTCGGCCAGGGCAGCGATGCGCTCGCGAAGGGTCAGCGCGCCATCACCTCGTTCAACCGCAACTGGCAGAACCGCATGGGGCTCGGCGGCGAAGGCTATCTCGCCTCGCCGTCGGTGGTCGCCGCCTCGGCGCTGGCCGGCTACATGGCGCCGCCCACGGAGCTCGGTCTTCTCTGGGATCCAGAGAAGTACGGGGTGTAGAGGGCTAGGAGGCTTGGGGTCCTGGCGACTGGAGGACCGGGACCCTATTTCGCGGTACGGGTGTAGACGTCTTTGACCATGACGTATGTCTGGGCGCCGCGAAGCGTGTAACCGTGTTGCACCGCGACCATTGATTCCACCGTCATCTCAGTGGCGGCGGGGTTGAGCGTGCGCGTGGCGCGAATCGAAACGGTCTGTCCCTGCACGGTGCCGGCGCCCTCGGTGACCAGCTTCGCGCCGTCCCAATACGCGCGGCGCGTGCCGGCGCCGATCACGGCGGGCGTGTCGGGGGCTTTCTCGATCACGTAGTTGATGGTCTCCGCCTGGCTGCCACGCCTGGTGGTGATGACGAGGTCGGCATCGGTCCGCGTGATGACCAGCACCATGGGGCCGGTAAAGTTTTCCTGCTGAGCGGAGGCGCTGCGCTGTTCATCCAGTGTCCAGGTGCCCAGGAAGTCAGGCATCGGAACACCGGTCGGCTGCAGCAACAAGATCAGTGCGACGGCGACGGACGCGGTTAGGGTCATGGCAACGATCTCCCGTCGCCGAGACTAACAGAGCTGCGGTGCGACAAAGATGAGGTGGGCGCGACCAGCCACCTCAACTGGTTTCGCCGCGAAGCTGTCCAGCCAGAGGGCACGCTTCAAGCAAGCTTGACGGCCGGCTCGACGCGCACTGGAAAATTCACGGAGTTGGCGACAAAGCAGAGGTGATGAGCCTGGTCGTGCAGCTGGACGGCCAGCGCGGCATCGCTGCCGGCCTGGAGCGTCACCAGCGGGCGCAGCACCACCTCGGTGAAGTGCCCGCCCGTTTCCTTCACCTCGAGCAACGTGCCGACCGCATCATCGACATATGCCGTGACCACGATGCCCGATTCGGCGCAGAGGTGGAGATACCAGAGCATGTGGCATGAGGACAGCGACATCACCAGCAGTTCCTCAGGGTTGTGGCGGGTCGGGTCGCCCCGGAAGGCCGGATCGGCGGAACCGGGAATGACCGGCTTGCCAGGCACCGAATACTCGTGGGTGCGCTCGTAAGCCCGGTAGTGCGAGGTGCCGGTGCCGGTATTGCCCGTCCAGGTCATGCGAGTGGGATAGACATGCTGTTTGCCGGACATGGAATCGATTATCCACCCCCGGGTCCGCGGTGCGCGTCATTTGAAATAAGCTAGGCGCGTGAAGCTCGTCGCCTTGATGCTGGCGCTCTGCGCAGCCGCGGTGCCGGCGGCTGCCCAGCCCAATCCGCTGACTGTATTCCTGGCCCGCACGGCGGCCGAGTTTCCCGGCCAGGCCGGCATCTGGGTCAAGCACCTCACCACCGGCCAGACCGGCGGCATCCGGGACACCGAGCTGTTCAACAGCGCCAGCGTGATCAAGATCCCGGTGTTGGTGCTGGCGTTCCAGATGGCCGACCGCGGCGAGCTCAAGCTCGACGAGCGGATTACGATCACGAAAGGCGACCTGCGGAGCGGCTCCGGCATCTTCCGCTACCACGACGCCGGCCTGCAGCCGACCTTCCGCGACGTGCTGCTGCAGATGATCATCACCAGCGACAACACGGCCACCGACCTGGCGATTGCGAAAGTGGGCGGCGTGACACGGGTCAACGCGTGGCTGAAGGAAAAGGGCTACGCCGAAGGCCTGCGCCTGACGCAGACCACCGGCGAGCTGTTCGCGAAGTACAACGCGCTGACGCCGACGGGAGACCTGTCGCGCCGAAGCGCGGCTGATTTAGCGCGAGCAGAGGCGGATCGCAACGCGAAGACCAACAGTGACCGCGCATACTGGCTGGGCGAGATCAGCGCCCGCGCCACCGGGCAGATGCTCGAGGCGATCGCGAAGAAGACCATTGCCTCCGCGGCCAGCTGCGACGACATGCTGCGGATGCTGCGCGCGCAGCAGGCCGGGCAGCGCCGCCTGAATCATTACCTCTCGGTGCCGGTCGCGCACAAGACCGGCGACTTCCCGCCGGTGCTGGCCAACGACGTCGGCATCATCTACGCGCGTTCCGGACCGATTGTCGTGTCGTTCCTCGGCAACGCGATTACCGGCAATTACGGCGAGGCGGAAGATCGCATCGGCCGGTTCGCACAACGGCTTCTGGAGTACTTCGACAAATGAGGACAGGCGTTTTGAATTTGAAGGTGTTGACTCTGTGTCTTTGTGTCTCTGTGGCCTCGCCTTTGTGGGCCCAGGAGCCCGCTCTTTGGCCTGGTGCGAAGTACGACCCGGCCATCCCGACCATCAAGCAAGTGTTGGGGCATGACCACGGCGAGGTGATCACGCCGCCCGAGGGCGTCGCGCAATACCTGCAGGCGCTACAGAAGGCGGCGCCCACGCGGACGCGGCTGATCGAGTACGCCCGCACGTGGGAGGGCCGGCCGCTGTGGCTGTTCGTGATCGGCACCCCCGATCGCATCGCGAAGCTCGAGCAGGTGAAGGCCGACCTGCGCCGGTTCGCGGACCCGCGCACCCTGCCGGCCGCCGATGCCGAGCGCCTGGCCAAGGATCTCCCGGTGGTGGTCTGGCTCGTCCACGGCGTGCACGGCAACGAGATCTCGTCGGCCGACGCCGCGCTGGCCGAGGCCTACCACCTGCTGGCGGCCCAGGGCGACGCCGGTGTCGACGCGGTCAACCGCGACGCGCTGGTGCTGATCGATCCCATGCAGAACCCCGACGGCCGCGCGCGCTTCGTGTTCCAGAACCTGCTGGGCCGGGCGGCCAGTCCCGACTCCCAGCCGTACAGCGCCGAGCACGACGAGCCGTGGCCGGGCGGCCGCGTCAACCACTACCTGTTCGACATGAACCGCGACTGGTTTGCGCAGACCCAGCCCGAGACGCGCGGCCGCATCAAGATTGGCCTCGAGTACGTGCCGCAGGTCACGGTCGACCTGCACGAGCAGGGCGGCGACAACGCCTACTACTTCGCGCCGCCGGCCGACCCGTTGAACCCGCACATCACCAGGAGCCAGAACGCGGCGCTCGAGCTGTTCGGCCGGGCCAACGCGGCGCGCTTCGACGAGCGGGGCTGGTCCTATTACGTCCGCGAGGTCTACGACGCCTTCTATCCCGGCTACGGTGATTCGTGGCCGACCTTCCAGGGCTCGATCGGCATGACCTACGAGCAGGCGTCGGCGCGCGGCCTGGCCTTTGCCAGGCGCGACGGCGACACGCTGACCTATCGCGACGGCGTGATGCACCACTTCAACGCCGCCATCACCACCGCGATCACCGCCGCCCGCAACCGCGAGCGGCTGATGCGCGACTATCTCGAGTACCGGCGCAGCGCCGTGGCCGAAGGCGAGAAGGGGCCGATTCGCGAGTACCTGATCGTGCCCGGACACGACCCGTCGCGCGCGGATCTGCTGGCGCGCAACCTGGCGACCCAGGGCATCGAGGTGCGGCGCGCCGAGGAGCCGATCAAGCTGGCCACCCGCACCTTGCCGGCCGGCACCTACCTGGTGTCGAACGCGCAGCCCACCGCGCGCATGGCGCGCAACCTGCTCGACCCCAGGACCGAGCAGTCGGCCGACTTCATCCGCAAGCAGGAAGAGCGCCGCAAGATGCGCCTGAACGATCAGATCTACGACATCACCGCGTGGAACCTGCCCATGGTGTTCGACGTGGAGATGGTGACCAGCGCGACGGCGATTGCCGTGAAGGCCACGCCGGTGCCGTCGCAATATGACGCGCCGCTGCCGGCGCGAACGCTGGCCGCGGCCAAGGTCGGGTACCTGATGCCGTGGGGATCGGGTGCCGCGGCGCTGGCGGCCGACGCCTTGAAGCAGGGGCTGCGCATTCGCAGCGTCGGCGGCGCCTTCACGCACCACGGCCGCCGCTATCCGATCGGCACCGCCTACTTCCGCACCGTCGAGAACCCCGCCGACCTGAACGCCAGGCTGTCGGCGCTGGCCCTGCGCCACAGCGTCGAACTGGTGCCGATTGATTCGTCGTGGGTGGACGAGGGCACCTCGCTCGGCAGCAACGACGTGCAGGCGCTGAAGGCGCCGAAGGTGCTGCTGGTGTGGGACACGCCCACCAGCACGCTGTCGGCCGGCTGGACGCGCTACACGCTCGAACGCCGCTTCGGCCAGGACGTGACCGCCGTGCGCACCAGCTCGCTTGGCCGCGCCAGCTTCAGCGACTACGACGTGATGGTGATGCCGTCAGGCAACTTCGCCGGCGCCATCAACGAGGGCGTGCTCACTCGCATCAAGGACTGGCTGCGCGAAGGCGGCACGCTTGTCACCATGGCCGAAGCGACGCGATGGGCCACGGCAACGAATGTGGGCTTGCTGGAGACGACCGGGCTGCTGAAAGACGGTAAGCCGGACATCCCTCCAGCCAGCGGCTCGGGTGCCACAGGTGCCACGGGTGCCAACGGTGCCAAGCCGGGGGAGGCCTTTGATTACGACAAGGCGATCCAGCCCGATCGCGAACGGCCGGCCTCGCAGCCCGGCGCCATCCTGCGCGTCACGCTCGACACCAATCACTGGCTGACGGCCGGCCACGATGGCGAGACGCAGGTGATGATCGAAGGCAACCGCGTGTTCGCGCCGCTCAAGCTGAACAGCGGCCGCAACGTCGGCATCTACGGCACCAAGGACAAGCTGATCGCCTCGGGCCTGATCTGGCCCGAAGCCCAGGACATCCTCGTGCAGAAGGCGTTCCTCATGCACCAGCCGTTCGGCCAGGGACACGTGATTGGCTTTGCCGAGGATCCGAACTACCGTGCGTTTACTGAATCGACGATGTTGCTGTTCATGAACGCTGTTCTGCTTGGACCGGGTTTTTAGCCGCAGAGACGCAGAGATCCAGGCCACAGAAACGCAGAGACACGAAGCCATTTTTGGGGAGTCACGAATGAAGGCACGCACTCGCACCCGGGCACTGGTATTGAAAATATTGTCTTCTCTGTGCCTCTGTGCCGCCGTGGCCGTCCTGGTCACGGCACCCACCTCCGCCCAGGCTACGGCGGGCAGGCAGGAGGCCTTCTTTCCACCCGCGGGGGCGTGGGCGAAGAAGGCCCCCGCCGAGCTCGGCATGGATGCGGCCAAGCTCGCCGAGGCGGTCGCGTGGGCGCAGACGCGGGAATCGAACCGCGAGATGGAGTTCTCCGACCAGGAGCGCATCTTCGGATCGCTGCTCGGCTCGGTCCCGAACATCCGCGCGCATACCAACGGCGTGGTGATCTACAAGGGCTACGCGGTGGCGGAGTTCGGCGACGCGACCTGGGCCGACCCCACGTACTCGGTGGCCAAGAGCATGTTGTCGACCGTGGCCGGCATCGCCGTTCGCGACGGCAAGCTCGCGAACCTCGACGAGCCCGTCGGCAACACCGTGAAAGACGGCGGCTACGACTCCCCGCGCAACGCGCAGGTCACCTGGAAGATGCACCTGCAGCAGGAGAGCGAGTGGGAAGGCAACATGTTCGGCAAGCAGGACAACTTCATCGGCAAGGAGGCCTTCGGCCAGGGCGAGATGAAGCCGCGCGAGCAGAAGAAGCCGGGCACCTACTACGAATACAACGACGTCCGCATCAACCGCTTCTCGCTGTCGCTGCTGCGCGCATTCCAGAAGCCGGTGCCCGACGTGTTCCGCGACGAAGTGATGAACCCGATCGGCGCCTCGAACACGTGGCGGTGGATTCCCTATGCCAACAGCTTCGTCGACCTGAACGGCAAGAAAGCGGCGTCGGTCAGCGGCGGCACCCGCTGGGGCGGCGGCGTCTGGATCAACTCGTGGGACATGGCGCGCTTCGGCTACTTGTGGCTGCGCGGCGGCAAGTGGGGCGACAGGCAGATCGTCCCAGCCGCGTACGTGAAGGCGGCGCTCACGCCGAGCGCGCACGGACCCGACTACGGCTACTTGTGGTGGCTCAACACCCAGGGCAAGGGCCTGCCCGGCCTGCCGCCGAACGCCTTCTGGGCGAACGGCGCCGGCACCAACAGCATCACCGTGTCACCCGATCACGATTTGGTGGTGGTCTGGCGGTGGCACGCCGGTAACCCGGCCGAGTTCGTGAAGCGGATAATTGCGGCGATTAAATAGCGGCGGCCAGGGAGCGAGGGGCCTTCCACCGGTGGCAGCTCAGCATTACGATTGACCAGGTCGTGACTGCACAGATTCCCAATACGTTGTTCGAATGGGCCCTGACCGTCATCGGTGGTTCGACCCTGATCGTGTTCGCCGTGGCCCTGCAGAATTTCTTCGTGCAACCGGCAACCCTGACCAGGGCGCAACGCCTGTTCCAGGATGTGAGCGTGCTCATCGGCATCACCCACGGGTTCGGCCTGCTGGTCCTGAACGCCGCCACCAACCTGCAGGCCGGCATCGGCATCGCGATGTACTCGGGCGCGCTCACGCTGTTCCTGAGCGCCATCGAGGCGGCGCGCCGCACGCCCCTCACCCGCACGTTCGTCTACGAGCCGCGGTGCGATGTCATCCTGCAGGCCGGCCCGTACCGCGTCATCCGCCACCCCATCTACGTGTCGTATTCGCTGGCCTGGCTCGCGGCGCCGGTCGCCATGCAAAGCGTCGTGCTTGGCCTGACCGCGATTTTCATGATCGGGTGCTACGTCACCTCCCTGCATGAAGAAGAGCGCCGGCTCGCGGCCGGGCCGCGCGCGGCCGAATACGCGCACTACCGCGCCCGCACCTGGCGGATGATTCCGCTCATCTATTAGCAGGGCGGCCACCTTTCGCTGGCCGCGGTGGCGCGCCGGAATGGGCGGGCCACAGAGGACACATGACGGTGTCCTCCGTAGCTGGCTGTTACTTGGCGTCGAGCTGCTCGATGGTCGCCGTCGACGGTTGCCGCGTCTTCTGGAGCCGGGCGGCAACCGCCTCCGCCTGCTTCAGCACGCGCAGCACGTTCAGCCCGAGAACCTTTTTCACGTCCTCGTCTGAATAGCCGCGCTTGAGCAGCTCCGCGGTCAGGTCCGGGTACTTCGAGACGTCCTCGAGGCCGGCCACGACCTGGGTGATGCCGTCGAAGTCGCCGCCCAGGCCGATGTGGTCGATGCCGGCGACCTTGCGGATGTGATCGATGTGATCGGCCACCTGCGCGAGCGTCGCGCGCGGCGCCGGCCCCTCGGCCTTCTTCGCATCGTGATCGGCCACCGCCTGCGAGATGAAGCCCGGCACGAACGTGACCATCACCACGCCGCCGTTCTTCGCGGTGAGCTGCAGCACGTTGTCGGGCACGTTGCGGGGGACGTTGCACAGGGCCTTGGCCGACGAGTGGGAGAAGATCACCGGCGCCTCGCTGACGCGCAGGGCGTCCTCCATGGAGCCCGGCGACACGTGGCTGAGGTCGACCAGCATGCCCAGCCGGTTCATTTCGCGCACCACCTCCTCGCCGAACTTCGACAGGCCGCCAAGCACCGGCGAATCGGTGCTGGCGTCGGCCCAGGGCAGGTTGGCCGAATGGGTGAGCGTCATGTAGCGGGCGCCGAGCGCGTAGAACATGCGCAGCGCCGCCAGCGAGTTGTCGATCGAGTGCCCGCCCTCCATGCCGACGAGCGAGCCAATGCGCCCGGCCTTGAACGACCGCTCGACGTCGGCGGCGGTGTAGGCCATCGCGAAAGTCTCGGGCCACCTCCGGGCCATGCGGTGGACGATGTCGATCTGCTCGAGCGTGGCGCGCACCGCTTCCTTGCCCTGCATCGCCGACGGCGTGTAGACCGACCAGAACTGCCCGCCCACGCCGCCCTGGCGCAAGCGCGGGATATCGGTCATGAGTTTCGGCACCGGCTTCGAGATCTCGGCCTTCTCGAGGTCGCGCCCCGGGTCCAGCTCGCGCAGGGCCCACGGGTAGTCGTTGTGGCCGTCGATGAGCGGCGTCTGTTTATGAAGGGCCCGGGCGCGGGCGGCGAAGTCGCCCTGGGCCGAAGAGGGGCTGCCGGCCGTCACGATGGCGGCGCCGACCAGCGCCAGACAGGAAAGGTATCGATGCATGGCGTCATCCTGCCACAAGCCCGTGGTTCTTTCGACTCCCGGCTCTCGACTCCCGGCTCTCGACTCCCGGCTCCCGGCTCCCGGCTCCCGGCTCCCGACTCCCGACTTCCGACTCCCGTTTAGATTCGCAGCAAGGTATCGCGCAGCACCCGCGACTGGATGCGGCTGACCGACAGCGTCTGGCCGTTGGTCAACTGCACCTGATAGGTGCCGCCCGGCATCGGGCTGACCTTCTGGATCTGATCGACCGCCGCGAGCGTGCCGCGGCTCAGGCGGACGAACTGCCGCGGGTCGAGCCGCGCTTCGAGCGCGTGCAGGCGATGCGAGATGGTGAAGCGCTCGTTGGCGGTCGTGGTCAGGTGGAGCAGGTCGCCGTCGGCGACGACCGAGGCGATGTGCCGTACCGGCAGGATGACCGTCTCGTCGCGGCGGCGAACCGGGATGCGTTCGAGATAGGCCTGCCGCGTGACCGTGTCGAGCGTGGTCGCGGCGGCAGCCAGGCCCAGGGTGCGCTCGGCCTCGTTGGCCACGGCCCGGGTGCGCGCCCGCTCGATGGTGGTGGCGAGCCGTGCGCGGTCCACCGGCTTCAGCAGGTAATCGATCGCGTTCAACTCGAAGGCCTGCACCGCAAACTCGTCGTACGCCGTGACGAAGGCAATCGACGGCGTGGCCCCGGCCTTGACCAGGCGGGCCACGTCCAGGCCGCCGGCTTCCGGCATGTTGAGGTCGAGCAGGGCCAGGTCGGGTTTGAGCGACTCGATCAGCGCGACGGCGTCGGCGCCATTGGCCGCCTCGCCCACCACCTCGACATCGGGGAACGTCTCGAGCAGGTTGATCAGGAACCGGCGGGCCGGCCGCTCATCGTCGGCCAGCACGACCCGCAACAGCGTGGGCATCGTGATCATCCTCGTCTATTCCCGCCGCTTCCGTCAGGGGCATGACCAGTTCCGCGACCGTGCCCCGGCCGGCGTCGGTCGCCAGCGTGAGGGCCGCGCGCTCGCCGTAATGGCCCGACAGCCGCCGCCGGATGTTGTCGACCCCGACCCTGGCTGAGGCGACGGTGGGCAGGCCGGAATCGGGCTGCAACGGGGCGCCGGTGTTGCGCACCGACACCACCAACCGTTCGCGGTCGAGGCGCGCCGTCACCGCGACGTCGCCGCCGGTCGTGCTGGGCGCCACGCCGTGCTTGATGGCGTTTTCGACCAGCGGCTGGACCACGAGCGCCGGAATCCGCAGCCGGCGCAGCGCCTGGGGCACGTCGATGCGCACGCGCAGCCGCTCTTCGAAGCGCTCGTGCTCGATCCGCAAGTAGTGCTCGACCAGCTCGATTTCGCGGCCGAGCGTGGTGAAGTCGCCTTCCGAGCGCAGCACGCCGCGCAGCAGCGCCGTGAGTTGCATCAGCGTGTTCATGGCCCGCGGCGGCGCCGACTCGATCAGGTAGCCGATGGTGGTGAGGGCGTTGAACAGGAAGTGCGGGTTGACCTGCGCGCGCAGCGCCTTGAGTTCGGCCTCGGCCGTCAGCTTCTGCATTTCCTCCTCGCGCAGCTGGACTTCGTAGCGCTCGTGCGTCAGCCGGATCTGGTCGATGCGGCGCGCCGCGGTCGCCACCACGGTCGCCACCAGCGCCAGGTCATCCGACAACAGCCGGCGCCCGCCGGTCAGCTCGCCGACGTTGACCACGTAGCGCGGCCAATCGGTGGCCGGCACCATCGCCTGCGTCGTCGTGGGCGTGCCGTCGCCGGCGGCGCCCTCTTCGGTCCACCATACGCGCCGGGCGTCCAGGGCCGGCGCCAGGCGTTCCGCGACCACGTCGAGCACGCCCTCGATCGAGTTGCGCGATTGCAGCGCCTGGCCGATGGCGGCGCCGAGCGCCGCGTAGTCGGTGCGGCCGAGCAGCGATTGATCGACGATGCGGACAATGCGGCGGTGCAGCCACGGCGACACCAGCGAGGTGGCGACCCACAACGCCATCAGCACGCTGGCTGCCAGCGGCCCGGCCGGCAGCGTCGTGGCCAGGCTGTAGCCGGCAAAGGCGATGGCCACGAGCGCGATCAGCGTGAGCGCGCGTTTCAGGAACAGGTCGGCGAGCGCGAAGCGGTAATCCTGGTAGAGGATCGCAAACGCCAGGGGGATCGCGGCGTGGTGCCCGATGAGCTCGATCGCCCAGCCGTCGCCGGCGGCGTGAAAGCGCCCGAGGTGCGACGCCGACACCGCGAACAGGGCGAGGGCGAGCACCCACAGGACGCGCTGGCCGTTGGCTTGCGTCCGCGTGAGTACGCCCAGCGCGAGGATGATCAACCCGTACGAGATGGTCAGGATCAGGAAGGCCAGCGACGAGGGGCCCGGATCGCCCGTGACCACCGTCTGCAGGTGCAGCACCGACGCAATGATGCTGCAGCCATAGGCAATCACCGTCAGCATGATGCCGCGCGGCAGGACGCGGGCGACCGAGTGGACGACGACGGCGGCGAGCAGGCCGAGGGCGGGAAACGACATGGCCCACAGGCCAATCGACTCGTTGAAGTAACCCAGCCGGGGCAGGGAATACGCGGCCAATTCGCCGAGGTTCCAGATGAGGCCCAGCACCCCGGTCGCCAGCGGCAGATATTGAGGCAAGCCATCCAGGTTGCCGTGAACTGCGCCCGGCAGCCCTCGCAGCACGAGCGCCAGCAGCATGGCGTACAGCGCCGTGCCGGTGACAAAGCCGACGAGATTGAGCACTTCCGCCGCGTTCGGCGCGATCACGTACTGATTCTAGTCAAGGTGCCAAAGTGCCAAGGTGCCAAAGTGCTTGAGGCTAGGGCGGGGGAACGAACTGGCCGACGACCGGGTTGTGGTCCGAACCGGCGCGATTGTCGACGCGGGCCGTCGTGGCACGCCAGCCGCCGCTCAGTCGGAAGAACAGGTAGTCGAGCCGCCCCATCAGATGAGTCCATCGCCGGTTTTCCTCGGCCAGACTGGCCGACCAGGCACGCACCCGGCGGTAGGCCTTCTCCTCGAATTCCCGGATGGTGTTGAAGTCGCCGCCGATCACCACGCCGGCGCCGCCGAGGAACTGACCGTGCGACGCCACGCTGATGACGGCGCGAATCTGCTGGTCGCGCGGGTTGCGGGTCAGCCACAGCCACCGCGGGGCGCTCACGGGTTCGAGGTGAACATTGAACAGCGTGAGGCGCCGGACCTCATCGGCAGCGCGGACCTCGACGGCCGCGCCCACCACGACGCGGCGCTGGCGTTCGAGCGGCAGCTCGATCGCCCGGAGGTCGTGGAGCGGCTCGGTTGACAGGATCGCGCTGCCGCGATCTTCGCGGCTGCCGGCGCCGTTCCTCATGGACGGCACGTACCATGCCGACAGGCCGAGCGATCGGGCGTAGGCGCGCGCGTCGAGCGGGTGGGTATCGCGCGAGCCCAGATGGAACGCCGCGCGGCCATCGCGCGGAAAGTTCGGGACCTCGGGGCCGCGGCGGTGAAGTTCCTGGAGCAGCAGCACGAAATGTTCGGCCGGCTGTCCGGTGAGCGCCCCGGACCGCAGCTGCGCGACCAGCTCGGCGAGGCGCCCCTCCGACAGGTGCAGGTTCCACGTCACGACGATGAGGTCGTCGAGCCGGGGCGCCGAGGCGGCCGCCGCCACGGCGGGCCTGGCCACGAGAATCGGCGCCCCGACGGCGCGACACCAACGGTCGAGCCCGTGGGCGTCCGCCGTCCGCGCCTGATGCCATGCCACCGCCTGGCCCTCCACGTTCGCCGTTCGCGAGGAACAGGGCGCGGCGACCGCCTCCCGGGGTGCGTGGCTGCGGCTTCCGCAGCCGCTATTGACCGCGAGGCATGCGCAGGCAATCGCGATCGAGACCACACGCATTCGGTACAATAGTCCTGCATGTCGCGTACCACAGACGCCGTCCGCCTGACCGGGCTCGCCAGCCGCTTCGCCGCGTTTGTCGCCGAGCGTCACCCGTTTGCGCTGAAGTTCGCGCTCGAGGCGTTTGACGCCGCCGGCGTCGGCGCCATCAAGAGCCGCGATGCGGTCAAGCTCGACGCGGCGCGCATGCCGTTCCGCCGCGCCCTGGCAAAGTCGCTGTATGACGAGGTGGCCGCCCCGGAGGGCATTGCCGAGACCACGCCGGGCACCACCGCGATCAAGCGGCTCGAGCAGGCGCGGGCCGAGGTTGTGGACGCGTGCGACGGCTTCTTGCGGCGCGCGGCGATCGAGGCGTCGCTCACCAAGGCCGAGCGCAAGGAAATTCTCAAGGGCATGTGCCTGACGCGCAGCGTCGACAACCGCCTGAAGCAGTTCTTCATGGGCGGCGAGGTGCGCTGGGGCGACATGGCGTTCCAGGGCAAGGGCTTCCGCTCGCTCGGCCAGGAAGCCATCTACGCCGGCGCCATTCGCCTGCATCGCGGGGCCAGCTACCGCCGGGCCGACGGCAGCTGGGGGGGCGACGTGCTGGCGCCGGTGATTCGCGATCTCGGCATGACGCTGGCGATGCGCCACGACGAAGAAGCCGTGGCGATGGTGCTGCGCGCGCAGATGGGCAAGTCGGGCCCGCCCATGGACGGCAAGGACCTGCACACCGGCGACTTCGAGTGGGGCGTGCTGCCGGCCGCCGCGCCGCTGGCCGTGGGCTCGCTGACCATGGCCGGCATGGCCACGGCCTTCGCGCTCGAGGCCAAGAGCGACGGCAACCCTGTCGTTGCCAGTGGGGGCAACTCTGGCGTTACCGGTGGGGGCAACCCTTTAGGGTTGCCCACCCGTGTCGCCTTGTCGTTCATCGGCGAGGGCGGCTCGTCGCTCGGCGAGTGGCACGAGGCGATCAATGCCTGCGCGGCGGCCAGGCTGCCGGCGATCTTCTGCCTGCAGAACAACCAAACGGCGCTGTCGACGCCGGTGCGCGACAATTCCGCCGCGCGCGTGTTTGCCGACAAGGCGGCCGGCTACGGCATTCCCGGCATCACGATCGATGGCACCGATCCCGACGAGATTGCCGCGGCCTTCACCTGGGCGGCCGAGCGCGCGCGCGCCGGCGAAGGCGCCACCCTGATCGAGGTCGTGGCCATGCGCATGTGCGGCCACGCCCACCACGACGACATGCTCTACCTCGGCAAGGATCAGCCGCCGTCGTGGGAATACCACCAGCTGTTCGAGACCGGCTACGCCAACCGCGAGTTGTACGAGTACTGGGCCAAGCGCGATCCCATTCCGATGTACACCCGCCGCCTCGAAGCCGAAGGCGTGATCAAGGCCGGCGACCTCGACGAGATCAAGGCGTGGGCCGACGAGCTGGTCGATCGCCAGGCCCAGGCCGTGATTACCGCGCCGTGGCCGCGGCCCGAAATGGCCGGCGTCGGCGTGCTTCACGACGAACCGCCCCGCGAGCGCGTGGAGGTGCTGGAGCCGGCCCGCCGCCTGGCGGGGCCGACGGTCGCGGCCCTGCCGCCGCTTGACGCCGGCGCGCCGTTCGACAAGAAGGGCAACACCTTCCTCGAGGCCGTGATGCTGGGCGTCGGCGACGCGCTCAGGGCGGACCCGCGGGTGTTTGTCTACGGCGAGGACGTCGGCGGCCAGTACGGCAACGCCTTCCTGCTGCTGCGCCCGCTGCTGAAGGAGTTCGGCGGCCGCATCCGCAACTCGCCGCTCGCCGAAGGCGCCGTGCTCGGCGTATGTGTCGGCGCGGCGCTGGCCGGGCAGCGGCCCATCGGCGAGATGCAGTTCAACGACTTTGTCGCGACCGGCTTCAACCAGCTGGTGAACAACGCCGCCAAGATCCGCTACCGGTGGGGCGGCAGCGTCCCCATGGTCGTGCGCATGCCGTGGGGCGGGCTGCGTCATGCCGGGCCGTACCACAGCCAGAACACCGAGCCGTGGTTCTACCGCACGCCCGGCCTGAAGATCGTGGCGCCCTCGACCCCCGCGGATGCGCGGGCCCTGATGGCGGCCGCGGTGGCCGACCCCGATCCGGTGCTGTTCTACGAACACATTGCGCTCTATCGCGATCCGCGCGTCAAGCAGGTGCTGGCCGCCGAACCGCCGCCGCCGCTGCCGCTGGGCAAGGCGGCGCTGCGGCGCGCCGGGTCGGACCTGGCGATGATCTCGTACGGCGCCTACGTGCATCATTGCCTTCGCGTGGCCGACAGGCTGTCGGCCGGCGGCATCGAGGCCTCGGTGCTCGACCTGCGCAGCCTGGCGCCGCTCGATCGCGAGGCCGTGCTCGCGGTCACGCGGTACTGCAACCGGGTGCTGATCGTGCACGAGGACTCGCGCACCGGCGGCATCGGCGAAAGCCTGGCAGCGATCATCCAGGAAGAAGCCTTCGAGGCGCTCGATGCGCCCATCCGCATCCTCGGCGCCCTCGACACCCCGGTGCCGTATTCGCCGCCGCTCGAAGAGGTCTTCCTGGTCAGCGAGCACGAAATCCAGGCCGCTGCCGAGTTATTGGTTCAATACTGACAACAGTGGAGGTTCAGATGATTCGCGCCCGCGTTCTCGCAGTCCTTCTCCTGGTGGCGGCCGCCACCTCCTCGGTCAGCGCCGACGTGCGCACCGACCAGCGCGTCAGGTTCCAGCTGGGCGGCGCCCTCGGCAAGATGCTCAACCTGTTCGGCGGCAAGGGCGCCCGCGAAGGCGTCACCTCGACCGTGGCCGTGAAGGGCGATCGCAAGGCCACCCTGTCGGACACCGCCGGCCAAATCATCGACCTGGCCGAGGAAAAGATCTACGACCTCGACCTCAAGAAGAAGACCTACAAGGTCACGACCTTCGCCGAGCTGCGCAAGCAGATGGAGGACGCCAGGCGCGAGGCCGAGAAGAACGCGCGCGAGCAGGCCAGCGAACCCGCCCAGCCGGCCGAGAAAGACCCCAACGCCAAGGAATACGAAGTGGACTTCGACGTCAAGAACACGGCCGAGACCCGCACCATCAACGGTTTCAACACCACCAAGTCCGTGGTCACCATTACCGTGCGCGAAAAGGCCAAGACCCTCGACCAGTCAGGCGGACTGGTGATGACCACCGACCTGTGGATGACGCCAGGGGCGCCCTCAACCAGGGATCTCGCCGACTTCGACCGGCGTTACGCCGAGAAACTGTACGGCCCGTCGGTCGCCGGGGCGTCGGCCCAGGATCTGGCGATGGCGATGGCGATGTACCCGCAGATGAAGCCCGCTCTCGACAAGATGCGCGCGGAAGGCGGCAAGCTGTCGGGCACGGCGATCCTGACCGAGACCCGAATGGAGTCGGTGCCGCCCGGCACCGCGGGCCAGACCGCCGCGGCGCCGCCGGCGCCCGAGGAGCCGAAGAAGCGCGGCCTGGGCGGCATGCTGGGCGGCCTGAAGAAGATGGCGGAGGACGCGGAGAAGGGCAACAGCGGCAAGGCCGAACGCGCCGTCATCATGACGACCTCGGTCGAGGTGCTGAAGTTGACGACCGACGTCGACGCGGCATCGGTCGCCTTGCCTGCGGGCTTCACCCAGAAGTAGGTCACGCCGTTGGGCGTGACCTGGGTCACGCCTACTTTTTCTTGGCGGCGGTGAAGTCGGCGGTACCCATGCCGAAGTCGATCACGCCCTTGATGGCGTCGCCCTCGACTTCACCGTTGACCTTGATGTCGAGCGGGCCCTGGGGGCCGTCGATGCTGAAGCTGAGCGACAGCGTCTTGCCCTTGAGCGTGCCCTTGACCGGCACGCTGCCCTGCGGGCTGTCAAACGTGCCGGAGACGTCCTCGCCATCCTGCTTGAGGGCGGCGGCGGCCGTGATCGGCCCCTGCGGCCCGTTGATGTTCATGTCCCACGCGCCCGACAGGTTGCCCTGGGCGCGCGGCGCCCCGCCGAGAACGAACGCGAAAACGACAGCCAGCGACAGCACTCGAAACATGTAAGCCTCCCTAGAAAGAACGTCCCACGAGCCTAGCAGATCAGTCGGTCAGGCGGACGGCGACTTCGTCGTCCTGCACGCGCACTTCGTGCCGCGACACGCCCACCCGCGGGTCCTGCACCATGGTGCCGGTCGCAATCTCGAACGACCACCCGTGCCACGGGCACGTCACCACGCCGCGCGCGATCGACCCCTCGCAGAGCGGCCCGCCCCGGTGCAGGCACGCGTTGTCAGTCGCGTGAAAGGCCTCGCCCAGCCGGAACAGCGCCACGTGGCGGCCGCCCACGACCACCATCTTCCCGGCGCCGGGCGTGAAGTCGGTCACCCGGCCGACGACCGTCCACGGGGTGTCAGGCACCGGTCCAAGAACTGCGCAGCTGGCCGTGACCGGTGTCGGCCACCGTCATTTCCGGGCGGCCGGCGTCAGCGTGGTTTCCCGCTTCTCGCCGCCCCGCAGGTAGATTACTTTCGCGGGCTGGCCGATCTTCAGCAGTTCCAGCGCGAAGGTGTAGTCGTAGATGTTGGTGATCGACTGGCCGGCAATCTCGACAATCACGTCGCCCTTGGCCAGCCCGGCCTGTTCGGCCGGCCCGCCGCCAATCACGCCACCGAGCAGCAGCCCCTTTACGTCCGACGCGTAGTCGGGAATGGTGCCGGTGAACAGGCGCAGGCCGGCGCGGCCGCCGGTCTCGGTCTTCTGCTCGACCTTGGTGAACTGCGGCGCGTCGGGCGAATCCATCAGCCGCTTGACGACGCCCGAGGCCAGCTCACCGACGCGGACCAGGTCCTCGTAATTGATCTTGTCGGCGGTGTCGCTCGGCTTGTGGTACTCCTGGTGCGCGCCGGTGAAGAACGTCAGGCACGCCACGCCGGCCGTGTTGAAGCTGCCGACGTCGGTGGGCTGATACGGATCCTCCTGCAGCACCAGGTCGAACCCGGCGGCGATGTTGGCCTGCTCGAGCAACCGCGGCCACATCGCGCTGGTGCCGGTCGCCTGCACGGTCAGCTTGTTGTCGGCGACCCGGCCGACCATGTCGAAATTCAGGTACGCCGCCGTCGCGTCGAGCGGCACGGGCGGCTTGGCGACATACGCCGCCGAGCCCAGCAGGCCGAGTTCTTCGCCCGACCAGAAGGCGAGCAACAGGTTGCGCTTGCGCGGCTGCTTGCTGAACTCCTCGGCCATGGCGAGTACCGTGGCCGTGCCCGAGGCGTTGTCATCGGCGCCGTGATGAATGGCGTTCGCCTCGTCCTTGCCGGCCAGCGAGCCGCCGGTCGTGCCGCGGCCGAGGTGATCGTAGTGCGCGCCGATCGCCACCCACGGCTTGGTGACGCCGGTCAGCGGCGTGGTGGCCGGCAGGTAGGCGACCACGTTATTGCCGGTCTGCTGCTGGCGAATGACGTTGGCCTTGAGCGCGATCGTGACGCCGGGGATGGCGAAGCCGGCGACGTGCGGGTTGCCGCCGTCGAGCTCCTTCTGCACCTCGTCCAGCGACTTGCCGGCCGCCGCCATGATTGGCGCGAATGCTTCGGCACCGGCGCTGGCGGCGACGAGGCCGGACCCGGCGATGGCGGTGTCGAAACTCATGGGCACCACGGCGCCGGCGTTGGGCGACCGCGGCCCGGTGATCACGAGCATGCCCTTGGCGCCGCGCTGGCGCGCCGCCTGCGCCTTGTAGCGCAGGTCGGCGTAGCGGGCGAGGATCGCCCGCGTCTTCTGGTCGGCGTCCTCCGGGAAGTAGCGCAGCACGACGACGATCTTGTCCTTGACCTCGAGGCCGGCATAGCTGTCGTAGCCGAAGTTCTGCGCCTCGGGCACCACCAGGCCGTAACCGGCGAACACCACCCGGCCCGCGACCTCGGCGGTGTCGGAGAACGACAGCGCCTGCACGGTGGCCGCGCCGCTGAACGTCTGCGCGCCGCCGGCGTCCTTCGTCACGGTCAGCGAGGTGCCGCCGTCCTTCGAGCCGGCGGTGAACGTGAACGGCATCCGGAAGTCGGTGAGGCCCGGCAGCGGCTTGGCACCGAGCCGCTTCAGCTCGCTGATGAGGTAGTCGGCGGCGAGCTTTTCACCCGGCGACCCGGTGAGCCGGCCCTCGAACTTGTCGGACGCCAGCGTCTCGACGTGCGTTTTGGTCCGCGACTGGACGGCGGTGGCCGTCTGCGCGTGTGGAACGGCGGTTGCCGCCAGGGCGAGAAGAAGGGCGATGCGAATAGCGTTCATGTGAATTCTCACTTCTGACTTCTCACTTCTCACTTCTCACTTCCGACTTCTTGCTTCTTACTTCCGCGAAGCGGTTCGCGGCGGCGCCGCCTTCAATGCCGCCATGGCGGCCTCGTGATTCCACTGCGCCAGGTAAATCTGCCCGGCGGCGCCCGTGCCGCCGGCCCGGCTCGACGTAAACGCCATCTGCGTGCCGTCGGGGGAGGGCACCGGCAGTCCGTCGAAGCCGTCGGAGTAGGTGATGCGCACCGGTTCCTTCACCCCGTCCTTGTCGACCATGAACACCTCGAAGTTCTCGAAGCCCAGCTTGTTCGAGGCGAACACGAAGTACTCGCCCGACGGGTGCTCGTAGGGCGCCCAGCTCATGGCGCCGAAGTCGGTGATCTGCTTCTTGTCGGTGCCGTCCGCCTTCATCGTCCACACGTTGGCGATCAGGCCGTTCTCGTCGAAGTGGCGCCACACGATGCGGCCGTCCCTGGTGAAGAAGGTGCCGCCGTCGTAGCCGGGCCAGTCGGTGAGCCGCTGCTGGCCCGAGCCGTCGGCCTTCATGATGTAGACCTCGGCGAAATACGACGCGTCGAGCGCGAGCTGCTTCTGCTCAACCTCGGTCAGCGTGCGGTTGTAGGCGTCGCGCATCGACGAGAACACGATCCACTGGCCGTCGGGCGAGTAGCCGCCTTCGGCGTCGTAGCCCTTCGCCGTGGTCAGGCGCGTCATGGCGCCGGTCTTCTCGCTATACGCGAAGATGTCCATCTCGGGGTCGTAATCCCACGCGTAGCGCCGCTCCTTGCCCGAGGCGCGGAAGTCGAGCTCGTCCTTCTGGTACTGCAGTGACTTGGGATCGAGGTGCGTCGAGGCGAACATGATCTCGTCGCTGCCGGGCCTGAAGAACGCGCAGGTGGTCTTGCCCATGCCGGGCGAGATGCGCTTGGTTGCGCCGGTCGCGAAGTCGAGGACGTAGATCTGGTAGAACGGGTTGGCCGGGTCGCGCTCGCTCTGGAACACCAGCTTCTTGCCGTCGGGCGACCAGTACCCTTCACCGGCGCGCTTGCCTTCGACGGTGAGGCGGCGGACGCGACTCAGAAATGACCGCTCGGATAACGCCGATTGCGCGTCGGCCACCGGTGCCGCCGACATCAACAGCAGCGCCACAGATGACACAGATAACGCAGAAATCAAGGCATTTTTCATGGTCTTGGGCCCGAGCGTTGGTCCCCACAAAAGGGCATCCCATTCTACTGGTCTTCGCTTCACGCAAGAAACCACGCCGCCTGCGGCAACCCTTCGCCAGGGGTGGCCTATTTCATCGCGACGGTGATCTCGGTGGCCTTGCCGGCCGTGACCGTCACCTTCTGCGGCGCGCTCTTCAGCGACTCGTGCCAGAGGCGCAGCTCGTAGGTGCCCGGTGGCACGTTGTCGAGCGTGAAGCGGCCGTCCGCGCCGGTGATGGCCGCGGCGTCGTCGGTCACCACCATCCAGCCGCGCATCCAGGGATGCGTGTTGCACACCAGCCTGACGGTGCCGGCGGGGCCAATGGGCTTGGTGACGGTCAGGCCGGGGATTGGCAACGCCACGTTGAACAGTGTCCGGCCGTTCTCGGCCTGCGCGTTGGTGGTGTGGAGAACCGGGTCCTTGCTGGTGGTCTTGACGTTGGCATTGGGCCGCACGATCTGCACCCGTGGCGCGAACGCGCACTTCTCGTTGGTGACGGTCGTCTCACCTGGCGCCGCGCGCTTGACGCCGGTCAGCACGACCACCGCATTCGCCAGGCGTCCCTGGGCATCCACGACTATGGCGTGGTCGGGCAACTCGCTGCCGCACACCTTTTGGTCGATCGTGACACGGACCGGCGCCAGGCCTTTGGCCGGCGTGGTGATCGTGCCGGTAACGCTGCCGGCCTGAGCACCGAGCACCTGAACACCGAGCACCACTGCACCCAGGCACCCCAGCACCCGAGCACCTAGGGCCTGGCGCGCAACGGTTCCAAGAATTCCCAGAGCAAATAACCGACCCATGACACGACCTTTTCGCTGCGATGTTTGATTGGAATCGAGACGCCGAGCGAGGCGGCGAGCGCGCCCGTGCCGGTAAGGCCCTTGCGAATTTGCGGCGTCACCCACAGTTCCTTGTTCTCCCCATTCAGCTCCGCGCCGAACGTCCAGCTGTTCGGCGCGGCGCCACTGTCGCGCCCGACGTACAGATTGTAGAGATAGGCGCGGCTGACCAGTGCGTCGACCGGCAGCTCGACCTTGCCGCTGGCCTGCACGTACCAGTTGCCCAGCATGGTGCCGGCGGCGACAAATGGTTCGAAGACGACCGTGCCCTTGCCGAATCCCTTGTAAAGCTGTCCTGTTGGCAGTGTCGTTTCGAGGCCGAACGACACGATGGCGGGCGTCGTGGCGCCGGCGTAGGCGGCGTACTTGACGGCCACCGCCACGTCGCCGATCTCCGAGTCGCGCGAGGTATGAAAATCCCAGTTGTAGAACGGGATGCCGACTTCATACATCGCGCGCCGGCCGAGGCGGCGTTCGTAGATCGCGACGAGGCTGAAGTCGGTCGCGGATGCCGAGGCCGGTTCGCTTTCGTGGCTGACGGCGGGCTGGAGCACGAACTCGTTTTCGGGAAAGGCCTTCTCCGTGACGAGCGGGCGCGGGAAGTTGTTGTTGCCGCTGGGCCAGCCGGCCTGCTGGCAGAAGCCGCGCATGTGCGTCACGAATCCTTTGACCTGGGCCGGGGTCAGTGAGTCTTCGAACCCCGGCATCTCCGACGACAGGCCCACCGCGGGGCCACCCCTGGCAATGGCGCGCTCCCAGTCGGCGTCCGGTTCGGCCGTGGTCCAGCGGCAATCGGTCAGGTCCATCGGGACCACTTTGATCGTGGGCTCCTTGACCTTGCCGGTGCCGTCATCGGCATGGCACCGCGCGCACCAGGCGCCCCACATTTCCGGAATCGTCGCCGGCCCGCCTGCCTGTGGCTGATGACCGAGCGACAGGGCGGCCGCGACCAGAAAAGGAATCAACCCGAAAACTATGGACCGTTCGTCGGCCGGAAACAACCATTCATCGGCCGCGCGGGGTCGGCAAACGGCAATCGGTAGCTGTGCCCGCCCGGGTCCGGCTAACCTCTAGAGGTGATGCTCCGTCTTTTATCTGCAATTGTCTTCGGCGTCCTGGTCCTCCCGCTTGCCGCCGCGCCGCCGGCGCTCGCACAAACCGGTACGACGCTGCGCGGCAAGGTCACCCAGGGCGAAAGCAACCTGCCCATGGGGGGCGCGCTGGTCGTCATTGACGAGTTGCGGCGCGAGGTGCGCGCAGGCGATGACGGGAACTACGTGTTCGAGGGCGTGCCGCCCGGGGAGTACCACGTCGGCGTGCGGGCCGAGGGTTACAGCACCAAGCGCACCGAAGTGAAGATCGGTGCGGCGCCGGCGACGCTGAACCTGTCGATTGATTTCGATCTGCATTTTGCCGAGGTGCTGTCGGTCAGTCCCAACGCGCGGCCGCAATTCGAGTCGTACCAGCCCACTACCGTGCTCGACGGCCAGGAACTGACCAAGAACCTCGAGTCCACGCTGGCGGCGACGCTGTCGGAGTCCCCCGGGGTGGCGATGCGCGAGTTTGGCCCCGGGCCGGCGCGGCCGATCATCCGCGGCCTTGACGGCGATCGCGTGGCGGTGCTCGAAGATGGCCAGCGCATGGGCGACTTGTCGAGCCAGTCGGGCGACCACTCGGTGCCGACCAACCCGGCCGCGGCCCGGCGGATCGAAGTGGTGCGTGGCCCGGCGACGTTGCTGTACGGCGCCAACGCCATTGGCGGCCTGGTCAACGTAATCACCGATTCCATTCCCAGCGAGAAGACGCAGGGCTCGTCGGGCAATGTGACCCTCAACTACGGCACCAACGCCGGCGCGACCGGCGGCGCCGGCGACGTCCACGTCGGCAACGGCCGGTTTGCTTTTCACTTCGGCGGCGCGGCCAATCGCGCCGGCAACTACACGACGCCCGAAGGCGAGGTCGCCAATTCCGAGTCGCGCATGGCCATGGGCCAGGTGGGCGGCTCGTGGACGGGCGAGCAGTCGTACGTCGGCGCCAGCTACGGCTACGACGACTCGAAGTACGGCATTCCGGTGGTCGAAGAGGGCACAATCAGCCTGACCCCGAAGCGGCACTCGTTCAGCGCCCGCGCCGGCGGCAAGAACCTCGATGGCTGGCTGCAGTCGTATCGGGCCACCCTCGGCGTGCGCCGTTACGAACACTCCGAGGTCGAGGGCGACGAGATTGGCACCACCTTCAACAACGACACCCTGGAAGGCGAGTTGTTGTTGTCGCACCAGCGGGTCGGGAAACTGGTCGGCAGTTTCGGCGGGTGGTTCCTGGATCGCGCCTTCGCGGCCAGCGGCGAAGAAGCGCTGTCGCCGCCGGTCGACCAGCAGGCCTATGCCGGGTTCGTCTACGAAGAGGTGGAATCGCCGCACGCCACGCTGCAGTTCGGCGGCCGTCTCGATTACGCCGCATACGAGCCCGAAGGCGGGTTGCGGCCGCGTGACTTCACCGAGTTCTCGGGTTCGGTGGGCCTGCTGCTCAAGCCGCAAGCGGCGAACGACAACTTCGTGCTCGCGTTCAATCTCGCCCGGGCGGCGCGCTATCCGGCGCTCGAAGAGCTGTATTACTTCGGGCCCCACCCGGGCAACCTGGCCTTCGAGATCGGCAACCCCGACCTCGAGGCCGAACACGCGCTCGGGTTCGACCTGTCGCTGCGCGGCCGCGGCGAGCGCTTCGAGGCCGAGCTCACCTTCTTCCGCAACGACATCAACAACTACATCTTCCGCGAGCCGACCGGCGAGGTCCGCGACGACTTCCCGGTGGTGAAGAACGTTGGCGCCGACAGCGTGTTGCTGGGCGTCGAGGCGCACGGCGACGTGCAACTGGGCCGCGGGTTCACGGTCGAAATGACCTACGACTGGGTGCAGGGGGAACTGAAGGCGTCGGGCGAGCCGCTGCCGCGCATTCCGCCGTTCCGCGTGCTGGGCGGCCTCACCTACCAGAAGAACGCGTTCCAGGCCGGCGCCAGCGTGCAGGCGGTGTCGGAGCAGGCGCGGGTCTACGGCGACGAAACGCCCACGGCCGGCTACGTGACGGCCAAGGCGTTTGCGTCGTACTCATTCCAGGCCGGCGGCGTGCTCCACACCATGACCGCGCGCCTCGACAACGCCACCGACAAGCTGTACCGGAACCACCTGAACTACCTGAAGGACCTGCTGCCCGAGGTGGGCCGCAGCTTCAAGGTGGTCTACGCCATGGGTTTCTAGGCGCGGGCGGCGGTCAGCGCGGCGGCAACGGCCGGCCCGCCTGCAGTTCCCGCACCATGCGATCGTCGCCGGTCAGCTCCCAGTAGATCATCGACGGCGGAATCATGCCCGCCTGGTTGATCTCGTCCATCACCCGCTGCAGCGTGAAGGCGTCGCCCAGTTGCCGTGCCCGCTCGGCAATGACCTCTTCCATCAGCCGGCCGCCGGTGATGTAGCTGGCGCCGTAGCCGGGCTGGCGCAGGTAAAGGTGCTGCTCAAAGCCCAGCAGCGGGTCGCGCCGCATCCAGCCGCGCGGGGTCCAGTTGACGTGGATATCCGCCGCTTGCGCCATGGTGAGGTCGTTGGCATGCGCGTAGAGGTTGCCGAGCCCCCGCGCCGCGCGCGTGATCAGCATGATCCAGACGATCTCGCGCGACCGCGGCGACTCGTCGTACAGGCCCGCGTGCATCATCCACTCTTCCATCGCCGTGGCCATGCCCTCGGCCCGGCTCATCCAGACGTTGTAGAGCAGCGCCTGGCGGCGAATCGGGTTGGCGTGCGGCGCCACCCGGATGCGCATGTTGTCCCACCAGTGATAGAGGTGCGTCCACAACGGGATGGGATCGCGCTGGGTGGCCTGCATGAAGAAGTTGCGCGACGCCGCCGGCGCAAAGGGCGCCGTGCGTTCACGCAGGGCCCGCTCCATCCACGGCTCCATGGTCAGGATGCGGTTGTCGGCCATCCACTTCACGTAGCGGGGAATGGCCCGCTCCTGCAGGGCCGCATAGGCCTCGGGTGAATCCGCCACCGGCATGGGCGGCAGGTCGCGGTTGCGGTTCTCTTCGAGCCGCAGCGACGCGTTGGCCCGCGCCAGTTCGCGGCGCAGGATGGTGACCTCTTCCTCCCACGACAGCGGCGCCAGCAGCACGTTGCGCAGGTACCAGGTGTACTGCTCCTTGCCGATGCCTGAGGGCCCGGTCTTCTTCGGCGCTTCGGCCCGCAGCCACTCGGCGAAGCTGTCGGTGGCGGCCCGGGCCGTCTCGGCGGCGCTCGCCAGCGCCCCGTCAGCGGCCGGCACGCGCATGGCCAGGGTCCGTAACGCCTCGCTTTGTTCTTCGAAGGCCCGGACGCCACCCACCCACAGGTCTTTGGCATTCCCCGCGGCGAGGTTCTGGCGGGCCGCGGCGAGCAGCGGGGCGATGGTCCGCAGCTTCGTCGCCAACTCGGCCGACTGCGCGGGCGACAGCGGCTGGACGACGTCGAGTCCGGTACGCGGCCAGATTGGATAGTCGTAGAGCTTGATCGCGCCGTGGATCACCGGCCCTTCCTTGGCCGGCGTGTCGCTCTCGCCAGTGATGATCGAGGCGTAATAAGCCGGGTCGCGCGCGAACGGCTGCAGCACCCGCAGGTGATACTCGAGCCCGTTCATCTCGGCGCGCACCAGGTGGTGATCGACCTGCTGTGGAATGGACCAGCCGGCCTGGTTGATCGCCTGCAGGCGCGCCTGCAGCTTGCCAAGCTCGCTCAGCCGGCGGGCATTGGTGGCCGGCGAGTAGTCGGGCACACCGCCGCCGACGCGCGGCGGCTCTTCGAAGGCCCGCCAGTCCGCGAACAGGGCGACCAGTTGCGGATACGTGGACGCGGGGGCCTGGGCCGCGAGCACGCCGGCCGACCAGATCAGGATGGCGCCAAGAAGGGCGGATTTGACCATGCCCGAATCATACGCCGACGATTGCATCAGCCTCGATTTCCACCAGGTACTCATCGCCGATCAACTCGGCGCCAACCAGCGTGTTGGCCGGCTGGATCCGGCCGAACCGCTCGCCGTGGGCGCGCGCCACGGCCTCCCAGTCGCGGACGTGCCGGACGTAGACCCGCGTCCTCACGACGTCGGTCAGCGCGCCGCCGAGCGATTGCAGCGCGCCCTCGATCTTGTCGATGGCAAAGTGCGCCTGCGAGGCGGCGTCCTGGCCACCGATGGCCCGGTCACCGAGCGTGGCCGTGGTTCCCGACACCGCAATATGGCGGCCGTAGCGGATCGCCCTGGCAAACCCCGCAGCGGTCTCCCACACGGTGCCGGTGAGGCACCGTGACCGGCCGTCGGCGCCCGCCTTCGTCTCATACGGCGGCGGCATGGCCTGCAGGTGATGGCTGAGATCGCCCGAGGCCGTCAGGAACGGCGGCGTGCGGTATTCGTCGCCGCAGTCACCGGGTATGGGCCGAAGGGTGGCGAGCGCGCCGCGCATCTCCGCGCGGTCGGCGTCCGACAGCGAGAACGAAAACAACCGGAGCGTGTCGTCGACGTGGGCCCGCTCGCCCAGGCGCGCGCCGACGATGACGCCCGCCACGCCGGGGTGATCGAGGATGTAGCGGGTCGCGATGTTGGCGATCGACACCCCGTGCCGGTCCGCGACCGCCTTGGCCGCGGCCAACACGCGCTGCAGCGCGTCCCAGCCCCCGGCCACGCGCAGGAAGCGCCCGTACTTCATCATCGACCACGTGCCGGTGGTTTCCCAGTCGGGCTCGGGTTGCCCGAGCCACTTCTCGGTCAACCATCCGCCGGCGACCGTGCCGTACGCCAGCAGCCGCACACCGCTGGCCTCGCAGTACGGCGCCAGGCCGGCCGCCGCGCGCTGGTCGAGCAGCGAGAACGACACCTGGTTCGAGACCACCTCGATGCCGCTCATGCGCACCATCCGCAGGTGGGCGGTGTCCACATTGGTCAGGCCGAGTTCACGAATCAGCCCCTCCCGCTTCAGGTCCTGCAGGTCGTAGAGCGTCTCGAGCCAGCCGGGGTCGGCGTAGTTCCACGCGTGATACTGCAGCAGGTCGATCGACCCGGTCCGCAACCGCCCGAGCGCCCGCTCGACGGCCGCGCGCACCTCCGCCTTCGACACCCGTCCCGGCTTGGGCACCCACTTCGTGAGGCACTGGATTGAACCGGACTGCCGCGATCGGAATATCCCCGCCACCAGTTCCGCCGACCCATAGTGATCGGCCATGTCAAACGTCGTCAGGCCCGCATCGACATAGGGCTGCATGGCGTCGGCCGTGCGCTCCAGGTCAATGGTTCGCCCGTCGCGCTCCATGTCGGCGAGTTGCCACAGCCCGGTGAGGACCCGCGACACTGACAGGCCGGGAGCAAGGTCGATTCTGGGAACCCGGTGAGACGTGGCCATCTGTGCTTACTCCGGCGGCAGCGCCGCGAACCGGGCCGGCAGGTCCACGCCTGCGGCCTTGAGTTTGGCGACTTCGCGCCAGTAGATCACCGTGCCCCCTGCCATCACCGCCGCCCACAGCCAGGTCGAGCGGAAGTACCACGCGGCGGCCGGCGCCGTCAGGTCCTTGAGGGTATGCACCGCGAGGAAACCGCCGATGACGACGACCGCCAGCACCGCCAGCGGGACGCGGTGCGCCGGGTTGGGCAGCACCGTGATCGCGCGCGCGAGGGTGGGATTCCGCCGTGGCAGCGTCAGCACCGACACCGCCATCAAGAGGAAGTTGACCAGCATGGCCGTGACGAGAATGTCGACGCCGAGGAAGAAGTCGCCGGCCAGGTGGCTGCCGAGCACGCCCAGCGTCGCCATGACGCCGCTGGCGGCGACGGCGACGTGCGGCGTGCGGCGGCGGGGATGCACGGCGGCCACGGCGTTCGGGAAAATGCCGTCCTCGGCCCACGCGAACATCAGGCGCGAGGTTGCCAGCAGCATGGCCGGCAGGTCCTTGGCCAGCGCGATCGCCGCGGCGGACACGATCACCACCGTCCAGAATGGCGGCAACAGGTAGCCGAGCAGGCCCGGCGCCGTCACGTCGCGGCGCAGCGCCTCGTCGGCCACGTATTGCCACGGCACCGCGTGATACACGGCGGCGGCGAACAGCAGGTAGAACAGCGTGACCGAGCCGACCGCCAGGCCAATGGCCAGCGGCAGGTTGCGGCCGGGCTGCCGCGCTTCGCCGCCCGCCTGGGCAATGGCGTCAAAGCCGATGAACGAGGCGAACAGCACCGCTGAGGCCGACAGGAACGGCCACGGCTCGAACGCGGCCGCCACGGCGGGAATCGCGCGGCCCTCGCGCGCCATCAGGGCGGTGGAGAAGTCGCCGGCATCGAACCAGAAGCCCGCCACGATCACGACGCCGCCGAGCGCGAAGGTGAGGAACATCAACGGCACGACCAGTCGCTGATAGAACACGATGCCGCGCAGGTTGGCGGCCACCGCGGCCCACAGCACGGCCAGTGAGATGGTCAGCCGCACCGCCCCCGTTTCGAGCGCGGCCGCCACGCCCGCCCACCCCGCGGCCACCGCGATGTCGCGGACAAAGGGCACCAGCACGTATGACACCACGCCGATGGCGATGCACAACGCAAACCACTGGGAGAACGACGCGACAAAGCCCAGGTAGGGGCTCAGCCCGCGGCTCGCATAGACGTAGCTCCCGCCGGCCCGCGGCATGGCCGAGGCCAGGATCGCGTACGCCAGCCCGGCCAGGATAGCCGGCAGCGCGGCAAACACGAACGCCGGCAGCACGTACGGGCCGATGCCCGGCACGTTGCGCTGAATCATGAACGGGATGATGTTGATGCCCGCGCCCACCATGGCGCAGACGCCCGTCGCCGTCAGTCCCAGCACACCCATCTCGCGGGCGAGCGTGGCCCGGCCAATACGTTCCGCCATGGAGGCGTCAGTATAGCCGTTGTACTATTCGCCGATGTCGATGGCCTGGCGCTGCGTGCTGTTCCTGATCCTCGTCGTGCTGCCGGGCGGAGCGGCCCTCGCGCAGCCCCTCGCCCCGCTGACGCTGGCGCAAGTCACGTCGCGGCCGAGCGTGATCGGCACGCCGCCGGCGGCGCCGGTGTGGTCGCCCGACAGCCGGCGACTGGTTTTTGCCTGGAACGATCGCGGGCTGCCGTTTCGCGATCTCTGGATCGTCGCGGCCGATGGCAGCGGCTTGCGCCGCCTCACCGATCTCGATCGCACCCATCCCTCGCCGCCGCCGCCCGAGGGGCGGTCCACTGGCGCGCTCGCCGCGCAGGCGGCGGCCCGCGCGCGCACCGGCGTTGGCGAGTACCTGTGGTTGCGCGACAGCCGCACCGTGCTGTTCACGTCGGCGGGCGCCGCCTATCGCGTGGATGCC